>RRYU01009759.1_pt1 | contig 19392 bp, 18 predicted proteins | sample 2162651 | NCBI WGS metagenome assembly RRYU01 (sample SAMN10267283, study PRJNA491782) | microbial mat metagenome | isolation source: biomat in the production well | place: Japan: Minami-Kanto gas field, natural gas well KTG3 | collected 2017-06 | reverse complement strand
GGACGGTATGCGACTGATTATGAGATCGCCCTACCTGCTTGGTATCTGTCTTTTGATTTTGCTCTACACAACCCTTTCTACTTTTCTCTATTTTCAACAGGCTGAGATCATTCGTGACAGCTTCAGTGACTCAGACCAGCGAACCAGGGTTTTTGCTGCCATGGATCTGGCGACCAACGCTCTTACCATCATTCTCCAGCTGTTTTTCACTGGCCGCATCGTCAATCTGTTTGGGTTAGGCTGGGGGTTGGCACTGATCCCACTGTTGTTGAGTTTAGGCTTTCTCTCTCTGGCATTTTCTCCCACCCTTGGAGTGCTTGTCTGCGTTCAGGTTGCGCGGCGGGCAGGAAATTATGCTTTAATGAAACCATCCCGGGAAATGCTTTTTGTTGTTCTGAATAAGGAGCAAAAATACAAAGCGAAGAATATCATCGATACCGTGATTTACCGCAGCGGCGATGTTGTCAGTGCCTGGGCCTATGCCGGCCTGCAGGCCCTCGGAATGGGGCTCTCTGCTATTGCCCTGTTCGCCGTTCCCCTCTGTGGAGGCTGGGCATGGGTCAGCTACCAGCTCGGCAAACAACAGGAATCTCGAGCCGCAGAAAAGGAGATGACAGAATGAAATCTAAAGAGCCCTGTTTATCCAGGCGGCAATTTATCTCCACTGTCAGCCTTGCCGCAGCATCCTTACTCCTCACTCCCTGGCAGCTCAGAGCGGGCGAGTCAGTCATGTTGCGCAAGACCATTCCAGGAACTGCGGAAAGTTTGCCGGTCATTGGCCTGGGCAGTTGGCTTACCTTCGACGTCGATACCGACGCCCCGGTTATTGCAGATTTTGTGACATTAATAGAGGAATTTTTTGACCGGGGTGGCGAACTTATCGATTCATCCCCGATGTACGGTTCCGCCGAACAGGTCATCGGTTTGCTGTTGAACCAGGCCGACATGCGCGACCGCGTGTTTGCTGCGACCAAGGTCTGGACCGATGGTGAACAGTCCGGAATCCGGCAAATGGAGAGATCAACACAAAAATGGGGGATTGACCGTTTTGATCTGATGCAGATCCATAACCTGCGCGATTGGCAAACCCATTTGAAAACCCTCAAAGCCTGGAAAGCCGAAGGGAAAATTCGCTATATGGGGATCACCACTTCACACGGGCGCAGCCATCGTGAGCTGGAAGCAATTTTGCGACAGGAGCCTTTTGATTTCGTCCAGCTTACCTACAATATCGAGGATCGATCTGTCGAGAAGCGATTGCTGCCGCTGGCTGCCGATCGCGGCATCGCGGTATTGGTGAATCGCCCCTACCAGGGTGGTTCGCTCTTTCGCACAGTCAGAGGAAAGACTTTACCCGACTGGACTGCCGAGTTTGATTGCCGCAGCTGGGGCCAGTTTTTCCTTAAATATATTGTTTCCCACCCGGCGGTGACCTGTGTCATCCCTGCCACAACCAAACGACAACACCTTCTGGACAATATGGGGGCGGGGATAGGGCGTCAACCGGATGTGGCCCAGCGCAAAAAAATGGAGTCTTTCTTTGACGCAATAGTGTAGTCAGCCTGCCCAGACACCTGATGGCCATCAGCCTGGACCTGTCAGGTTAGGGAAAACCCGGAAAAAATCTTACCGCTTCATGCATAAACCAACATACTTCTTTTTCCTGGTTGTCAAAGAAATGAATCTTGATATGACAAGCGATTCCTGGACTACCTACGAGGACGGTTTTTGCAGGGCACTGATTTTGGCCGCGAGAATAAAGTCACTTTCTGTCAGCCCATCAATTTTGTGTGTCCAGATCCGTACAGTTACCAGCCCCCATGTTAAAGTGATTTCCGGGTGATGATTTTCTTTCTCGGCAACTTCTCCAATGGCATTGGTAAAGGCCAGGGCCTGTTTGAAATTCCTGAAGGGGTAGGTGCAGATCAAGTGATGTCCGTTTTCAACCGACCACTCAGAAGAGAGTTGCCCTGCCAGAACAGCCAATTCGTCTCCGGCTAAGGGTGGTACGCCGCCTTTGCAGGGGGTGCAGCTTTTTTCAGCAAGATCGCACAGGTCTTTCACTGGTTCCTCCAGATTCAGTAGGTGTTATTGCACGTCGCGACCTTCTCAATTTTTATAGTAAACATAGTCTATGTCGCCGTTGTGCCGTCGCGTGCTGCATTTTGATTGGTTTTTTTGACATAAGCAGGGGCTTGCAAATGGAATGCCGCGTCGCCATATTTGACTGCAGAGGGGTAATACTCTGAACCAAGCTGTACCTTGCCTGCGGCAGCGGGACTATCAACGCTGGCGATAAATGCGAGCATGAGATCAGTGCCGGCAGAAACACCGGCAGCAGACCATATGTTGCCGTCCTGAACGTAGCGTTGTTCAACAACCGTTACATCACCTAGCGCGCGCAAACGCTCCAACGAACCCCAGTGAGTTGTTGCTTTCCTTCCCGTTAAAAGCCCCGCAGCATGCAGCACAAAGGAACCGGTGCAAACCGATAGAACGGCTCTGCAGTTTTTTGCCTGGTTGGCGACGAAGTCGATCAGTACCGGGTTACAGACTTCGCTCCGCGTTCCTTGGCCGCCAGGAACGAGCAGGTAGTCAAGAGGGGGACATGTGGCAAAAGAAACATGTGGATTAATTGACAGCCCTTTTGCGCAAATGATGGGCTCCATCGATTGGCCCACAATGATACAGTTCGTTGGTCCATTGGCATGTTTCTGCCACATCGTGAGCATTTCCCACGGTCCAACAAAGTCAAGTTCTTCGACCTGATTGAATACAACAATTCCAAAATTCATCGACAACTCCGAAGTGTCTGGCCGGCGGTTCCTCGCGTTCCATAATAGAACATGTCAATTTGATATCCAACATGATTATTCCGTCCTTTACCTCAGGTTACGAACTGAGCATGCAGGGACGGTCGGCTTCCTCGCTTTCGTAATAGCGAACTTCAATCACGTTTTCATCAGGGTCACGAAAATAGAAAGACACACCGGTACCGTGAGCCCCCCACCGTTTAGCTGGTCCGTCATCAATTGGAATTCCGTTTTTTTCAAGTCTTTTCTGTAACTTTTCCCAATTTTTTTTACTTGTAGAAAAACAAAAGTGATTCAGGTTGGGACGGCAAACATGTTCTGGATTGGTCTTCTCCCAAAGCTTTTTTGGAAAAAGATCAATGATCGTGTCATTAGTTATCCGAACAGATGGAAATGGCACTAATTTATTTTTAAACTCCTCTATCCGTTCACCATGTAATTCGAGAATCTTTGTGTAGAAGTGAAGAGAAATATTAATGTCTACTGCGTTGATGACGATATGATCCATCTTGAAATTCATAACTGGTTCTCCGAATAATGTACGAAATTCAGGTAGTTTTTCTTTCATTACGCGTATTTGCCAACTCAGTGACAAAGGGTTGCAGTGATTCAAGGATTCCATCGGCATATAGCTGGCAAGGGATCACAACCTTACTCAGGATATGTCCCACCAGACAGGCAACCATTTACCTTCCACATCAATAGGATGTCCTTCAACGTCAATTTTTCCCTCAACATAAGCGTGGCCCAGGGAATCAAGGGTAGGGCTAAGGAAATAGCGGATGCCGGAAGGATACCGTAAATTTTAACAGATGCAACTGAACTTGCCGGATTATAAGAGTTATGTATGAGGTTGTTGCTCATTATTCCTTACTTTACCAGCGGCAGGTCGCTCCAGCGGGTGGTGTAGGCCGGTGAGAGGTTGGTTCGTTTCATAAACCAGTCCTCATAGGGTCGTTGTCCAGCGAACCAGACTTTGCCTTTACTGGACAGATTGATCCGGTCAACGACACCCATCAGCCGGGCGCTCTCTTTATCAACTGCAGCATCAGCAAACAGGTCCTGTTGCAACGTTCGCGGGTCACAGAAATCACCCAGCATCACCCCTGATTTGGCATAACGATAGCCCTCCTTCCAGATCGAGTCGAACAGATCGGTCGCGTTTTTGACGATCGTCCGGGTATCAGCTGCCGGTGCTGAAAGCCTGGCGGTGGCGCTGTTGCTGTAGTTGGGATCATTACTGTTAAACTGACCGGTGCGAATAAACACCTGAACAATACGGCAAGCCAGTTGCTCTCCTCGTAGTTTCTCCGCGGCCCGTGCAGCAAACTCACAGATTGTCTGACGTAAAGAGTCGTAGGCCGTCATGCGCTGAGCGAATGAGCGCGAACAGATCAGCTGTTTGCGGACCTCGGGTGTGTCGTCAAAGGAATACCGAACCACCCCATTGAGCTCCTCTATGGTCTTGACCATGCTGACATTAGCCATGCGCTGTGCGCGCTGCAGGTCCAGTTGTGAAAGCTGGAAGGCCGTCCTGATCCCATGGTGCTGAAGTTTTTCGGCGGTCTTGCGTCCGATACCCCAGATCTCACCGACATCAACAAGTGACATCAGTTTGTGCTGGCGCTCTTTAGCGCTGAGGTCAACCACCCCACCAGTACCAGGATAGGATTTTGCACCGTGGTTGGCCAGTTTTGCCAGGGTTTTTGTCGGGGCAATACCGACACACACCGGCACCCCGATATGCTGCTTAATCATCTTACGGATATAATGACCATACTCGGTCAGAGAGCCGGTCTCTCTAAACCCGCTTAAATCAAGAAATGCTTCATCAATGGAATACACCTCAATCTGCGGAGCGAGGGATTCCAGGGTTGCCATAACCCGGGAGGAAATGTCGCCATAGAGGGCATAGTTGGAAGAGTAGACGCGGATCTGATGTTTTTTGATCAGCGCTTCAATCTGAAAGGCCGGCACCGCCATCTTGATCCCTAAGGATTTGGCTTCCGGACTGCGGGCGACAACGCAGCCATCATTGTTGGAAAGAACCACCACCGGGAGGTTGTTAAGTGCCGGATCGAACAGGCGCTCACAGCTAACATAGAAATTATTACAATCGACCAGAGCGTACATCAGGACATCTACCGGTTACGCAGGGAGTGAATAACATGAACAGCGACACCGAAAATCTCCAGACCATCCTCTTCAGCAAAGGTGATGACCTGGTAGTTATTGTTCATCGCAACCAGGCGCAGGGAAGGGCGGGTCTCCAGTTTCCTGAGGGTCAGTTCACCGTTGAAGGTGACAAGGATAATGTCACCATGGCTCGCCTCCAGGGCCCGATCGACGATCACGATGTCGCCAGGAAAGATCCCGGCTTCGAGCATCGAATCTCCCGCCGCCCGGACAAAAAAGGTTGCGGCCGGATGTTGGATGCAAAATTCATTTAAGTCCAGTCGCGACTCGCAGTAATCGGTTGCCGGGCTGGGAAATCCTGCCGCAACAGCATCAGTGAACAGGGATTTTTTTTTGGTAGCGGTATTTCCGGCAAAAGCATCAGTCACTTGATCATGCCTCCAGATCAATGAAAAGGAATCAAAAAGACTACTTGTCCCGTGGTCCCTTATGAGCGAGGGAATACTCACACTTTACCATGCAGTCAACCAAACAACCACTGTCATCCGGCCATTCACAGCAGGTTTATCTTTTACAAAAGTCGTTAAAAAACCCGGTATGGGCCTTTATCATCTGCCAACATCGGGTACAATTGATATTGTTTCCCGCTCGCGCACCTGTAAAACGATTTCAATGGGAGGAGCTCATGCCGTATGAATCACTGAAGGAGTTGCCTGAGTCGGTCAGACAGGTATTACCGCAACCTGCCCAGGAAATTTACCAGGCCGCTTTTAACAGTGCCTGGGATCAGTATCAGGATGAAAAAGACAGAAGGGGTGACGATTCCCGTGAAGAAGTGGCACATAAGGTGGCTTGGGCGGCGGTCAAGGAAAAATATAAAAAGCACAATCAGACATGGCAACGAAAACAATAAAAAGGTCATCACGGCTGTTTCACATGTCGGTTTGTGCAGAAAACAGCAAGAATCGCGCCTGACTAGGGAGAATACAATCACCAATGTCGCTACGTCTGGTCAGTTACAATATCCATCGTTGTTACGGGCGTACCGGGTTCTATGATCCGGAGAGAATCAAGGCCGTCCTTGATAGTCTGGATGCTCACATCATCGCGCTGCAGGAGGTGGAATTGCTGCATCACGATCCCGGTCTGCTCGACCGTCTTTGCGCCGGCAAGCCCTGGCAGGCACTTCACGGTATAACCATGAGTCGCACCAGCGGTCACTACGGCAATGCTCTGTTGACCGCTTTGCCGGTGCTTTCCATCGAACGGCTTGATCTCAGTGTCTCCGGCAGAGAGCCCCGCGGAGCGCTACACGTTCTGCTGGATAACCATGGACAAAAGCTTGAGGTGATGGCTACCCATCTGGGTTTGAGGCCAGCTGAGCGGCGTGCCCAGATTCACGCCTTGCTGCAGCGGCTACAGGCCTCATCAGGGGAGCATACCAAGGTGCTGCTTGGGGATCTCAACGAATGGTTTTTGTGGGGGCGACCACTGAGATGGTTGCGCCGGCATTTTTCGGCAACACCTGTTCTGCGCACCTATCCATCTCGCTGGCCGTTGTTTGCCCTCGACCGAATCTGGGTTAGTCCTATAGAGAAACTGGAGCAATTAAGTGTGCCGCGCAGTCCGTTGATCCGTAAAGCCTCCGATCACTTACCGCTGGTTGCACAGTTGTGCGATTAACCGCTGCTGTCGCTAAACCACTCAAGCGATCAGGTGAATAGCGCCGAGCTCATTGATATGCAGACAAAAGATGATAGGCTTTTCTGGTAACAGGAGGTTCCAGAACATTCTATGAAAAATGTACCACCCAGTAGTGAAACCAGATGGAGAGGATCTCCATTATTAGCGATAGCCGCCAGTGTGCTGTTCGTTGCCCTCCTACTGGCGGTGATGCTTTATTTTGATCTTCATCAACAACTGCTGGAGTTGCTGCGCTGGGTCGACACCAAGGGGGTGTGGGCGGCGTTGCTGTTTGTTGTGATCATGGCAGCAGTGGTGGTGTTCTTGCTGCCTGGGGTGCTGCTGACCACCGGTGCCGGTCTGGTTTTCGGGGTGGTTGAAGGATCTATCTATGTCGTCATCGGGACCACCCTTGGCGCCACCATCGCATTTTTGATTGCTCGGTATCTGTTTGGACAACGAGCGCGATCCTATGTGTTATCCCGCGCCAAATTACGGCTGTTAAACGACGAGCTCACACCCCAGGGGGGGAAGATCGTGCTGCTGACTCGCCTGATCCCTTTTTTCCCGAGTAAGATTTCCAACTACTTTTTCGGCCTGACGTCATTTTCATTGCGAGGATTTGTCATTGGTTCGCTGCTCGGTTTTGTCCCTTTTTCTGTCCATAATGTCTACCTTGGTTCCATCGCCGTCGATATTAACGCACTGGCGAGCGGGAACCTGGAACGCTCCCCGCTGGGATGGTTTGTTTATGTGACCGGGTTTGTCGCCACCATTATCGCGGTTCTCTATTTTAACCACCTTGCTCGTCGTGCCCTGAGGAAGTATATGGATCATGACAATAGTGAGGAGGTTTCGTTATGAGTTTGTTTAAGTGGTTGCCATGGCGTTTTTTTGTCAGCCGCATGGCCCGCAGTAAAGGTTTTCTTGATCCGTTTGCGTTGATGGCCCGGCTGCACAGCTTCGCTCAGCCATCCGAAGTTGCTGAACCGATTGAACTGCTGCGTGCCGGGGTCGTGTTTCATGCCCGCGGTTTGATTAACAGCCGGGTCATTCAGCATAACCTCGATTGGGTCTGGCCCTACTGGATAGAGCGTCAGTTTGATCCCAGGGATCTATCTTTCATTCCACGCGCTTTTTCCCTGACCCATATCAATCTGACCCATCGCAACTGGACCGCTGTCGGTTACCCCGATTGTGAGGAGTTGCCGATTGTCGACCCGCGTGGCTTGTTGACCCCCTTTCTGGATGGTTGGTCGATTGATGCCTGGCTGATGTCAGAAGATGGACGATTGCTGTTGCCGTCACGTGCCTCAGAATGCAGGCAATGGCAGGATCTCGACCCTGAGGTCAGCATCACTACCGACACACAAAGTTCAGGGTTACAGTTGACCAGCAAAACCTGGGTCGAGCTCGAAGAAGGACGTCCGGTTTGCAAGCTGCGCGTGCAGGCGTGTGCCGAAACAGATGCCTTTCTGATATTGGCCTTGCGCCCTTATAACCCTGAAGGAATCAGCTTCATCCATGAAGTCAGTCTGGCGGAAGATCGCAAAAGCTGGACCATTGATCAGAATCAGCGGGCCATGTTCAGTCGCCCGGTTACCCACCATCAGGTTTCCGATTATCGCAAAGGGGATGTGTTCATTCACCTTAATGATCACAGCGAGCAGACAACTGGTCGCTGTGATATCGGTATGGCAACAGCGGCAGCGTTGTTCCCTGTCACAACCGGAATGGCAGAAGATCTCATGGTGACTATCCCGCTGTCCGCTGAGCCAGCAACCGATCCGCTTGCTCCTGACGCCTGGCGTCAGGAGCAGCAAGGCGTATGCAAACTCAAGTGTCCGGAGCCGCGCTACCAGTTTCTCTACGACGCTGCCGTCACCTCGTTAATTTTGCATTCGCCAGGTGATGTCTATCCGGGACCTTTTACCTACAAGCGTTTCTGGTTTCGTGACTCAGCTTTTATTATTCATGCCCTGCTCTGCGTCGGTTTGACCAGCCGCGCTGAGCGGGCCCTGGCGCGTTTTCCGGAGCGACAAACGGTGCTCGGATATTACCGCTCTCAGGATGGAGAATGGGACTCCAACGGGCAGGTGTTGTGGATTCTTAAGCGCTATTTTGAGCTGACCGGACAACCGTTTGATCCAGACTGGAAAGGACCGGTCCAGAGCGGGGCACGCTGGATTATGCGCAAGCGCCTTAGTGCTGATCTGAATGCCCCCCATGCCGGGTTGTTGCCGGCTGGTTTCAGCGCTGAGCATCTGGGCCTTAATGACTATTATTTTTGGGATGATTTTTGGGGAATCGCCGGCCTGCGTGCAGCAGCAGCGATGTTTGAGGAAATTGACCCCGACCACGCTCGGGAATTTGCAAAAGACGCTGACGCCTTCACGGCAGCGGTGGAGCGCAGCCTGGCGGGCTGCGCTGAACAGCTTAAACGACCGGCCATGCCGGCGTCTCCCTATCGCCGTCTGGATGCCGGTGCCATCGGCTCCCTGGCCTGTGGTTATCCAACCCAGCTTTATGAGGCGGATGATCCACGACTGCTTGATTGCGTTGACTTTCTGTTCACGCGTTGTTTCGTTAAAGGAGCCTTTTGCCAGGATATGATTCATTCCGGCCTTAATGCCTACCTGACCCTGCACGTGGCGCAAATTATGTTGCGGGCCGGCGATCCACGGTATCTTGAACTGATGGATGCTGTTGCAGCTTTGGCCACAGAGACCGGACAATGGCCGGAGGCGATCCATCCCCATACCGGCGGGGGCTGTATGGGTGATGGCCACCATGTCTGGGCGGCGGCCGAATGGATACTGATGGTGCGCAACTGTTTTGTCCGCGAAGAAAAAAAGCAGCTGATCCTTGGGTCAGGAGTTCCTGAACGCTGGCTTGAGCACCATGAGCCGATCCACTTTGGCCCGGCTCCTACCAGTTTTGGCCCGGTATCCATCAGTATTATACCGGATTCCGGCCACTCACCACGCCTCGAATGGCAGGGCGACTGGTATCGCCATAAACCCTTGATTGAAATACGTCTGCCCGGCTTTGTGCCGGTATCAGTCGGCGCCGATAGCGGATCGATTATTTTAAGTAGAAAGGGCGCATAGAATGATGAATATTCTCATCCTCACCAACACCTTTACCCCGCATGTCGGCGGCGTTGCCCGCTCGGTGGAAGCGTTTGTCGCGGAGTATCGCAAGCGCGGCCATCGAGTGATGGTCGTGGCTCCTGAATTTGCCGATATGCCGGAGGATGAAAAGGATGTCGTACGGATTAAAGCTATCCAGCATTTTAACGCAAGTGATTTTTCCGTCGCTTTGCCCATTCATCCTCACCTGAGTAAAGCAGTTGACAATTTTAATCCCGACATCGTTCATTCCCAGCATCCGTTTTTGCTCGGACTCACTGCTTTGCGACTGGCACGCCATCGTGAGTTGCCACTGGTGTTCACCCATCATACCCTGTACGAGCAATATACTCATTATGTACCAGGTAACTCTCCGGCGTTGAAACGCTTTGTCATTGAGCTGGCCACTTGTTATGCCAATCTTTGTGATCAGGTTTTCGCTCCCAGTGAGAGCATTCGAGACCTGTTGTTGGAACGTGGCGTTACCACGCCCATTCTGGTGGTCCCCACCGGGGTGAAACTGGACAATTTCAGCAGTGGCGACGGCGGCGCATTTCGCCGGCAGCTGAAGATCCCTCAGGATGCCTTCGTTGTTGGTCACCTGGGCCGGCTGGCGCCGGAAAAGAACCTCGAGTTTCTGGCCCGGGCGGTTGCCGACTTTGTCATCAACAATCCATCAGCACATTTTCTGGTGGTCGGAACCGGGCCCTCCACAGAGGCTATGCGGGAGACGTTTCGTCAATCAGATCTTGAACAAAGGCTACACTTCGTGGGCACTCTGCAACAGCAGGAGTTAGCAGATGCTTTGCACGCCATGGATCTGTTTGCCTTTGCCTCTTCCAGTGAGACCCAGGGCATGGTGTTAACCGAAGCCATGGCGGCCGGCTTGCCGGTGGTTGCCATTAATGCGCCCGGGGTACGCGAAGTGGTACGCGACAGGGAAAACGGTCGATTGCTGCACGACGAGTCTGTGGCAACCTTCTGCGCAGCCTTGCAATGGATAAAAGAACGAACCCCGCAGCAACGATCCGCTCTGCAGCAGTCAGCACGTGCTACTGCCAATGATTTTTCCATGCCACGTTCAGCCGATACGGCCCTTAACTGCTATGCAAGTCTCAGCTCACAGTCACATAGTGCAGCAGATGATGTTACAGAAAACAATCTGGAAGAGATTTTGTCCTATATCAAAACCGAGTGGGATATCTTAAAAAGCTTCGCAAAAGCAGGCGATTCTGCCATCGATACCAGCCTGTTTTCGGAAAAAGACTGACATGGCAGATGGTAAGGAAACCCTGCTCAGGCATATCCGTCGTATGTTCAATCGAAGTGCATGGTTGGCGCGGTTGTTACGCCTGCCGGCATCGGAGGGGTCCCCAACCCGCCCAGGGCTGATCATGGTTCAAATCGACGGGCTTTCACAGGGACAGTTTGACCGTGCTATCGTACGGGGTGAAATGCCTTTTTTAAGACGCTTGATAAAAAGCCATGGATATCAATCCCACGCACATTATTCGGGATTACCATCGACCACGCCGGCAGTTCAATCCGAACTCTTTTATGGGGTCAAAGGTGCGGTTCCGGCATTCTCTTTCAGAGATCACCGGTCAGGCCACATCGTCCGCATGTACGAGCCGGAAGAGGCAGCAAAGCTGGAAGAGCATCTCACCAGTACCGGCAACCGGCAGTTACTTCAGGACGGCAGTGCTTATTCCGACATCTTTACCGGTGGAGCAACTGAATCGCACTTCTGTGCTTCGTCAATGGGGTGGGGCGCCGCCCTGCGTGCAGCTAATCCTCTGGTTCTGCTGGCGTTTCTCTTTAGCAATTTCTACAGTTTTCTTCGGGCTGCAGTGCTGGTGCCACTGGAGCTGGGTTTAGCCCTTATCGATTTTGCCCGTGGTCTGACCCGCGGTCAGGACTTTATCAAAGAATTGACATTTATCCCGACGCGCATCGGCATCTGTATTCTGTTACGAGAGTTTTGCGTGATTGGCGGCAAGATCGATATCAGCCGGGGTTTGCCCATCATTCACCTCAATTTGCTCGGTTACGACGAACAGTCACATCGTCGTGGACCGAATTCTTTATTTGCCCATTGGACCCTGAAGGGCATTGACGATGCTATTGTACGTTTGTGGCGGGCAGCGGGCCGGGCCCCACGGCGCAACTACGAACTGTGGATTTATTCCGATCATGGGCAGGTCAAGGTTTGCCCTTATGAGCAGTTTCAGGGGTATCCGCTGGTGGAGGCGGTCAAGTCAACTTTTACTAAAATGAATATCGCCCCGGAAAACATCCACGCTGAAAGGACCAGTAGTGTTCAAACTCGGCGAATTCGGTTCCTCGGAGGAGATACTGTCCAACGCTTGTTTTCAGCTCTTAATGACAATGGCACCATTGCGCACGACATTCAGCCGATCATGACCACTTTGGGACCGGTAGCCCACCTCTACCTGGAAAAAGAAATAACCTCCGGAGTAAAAGCTGGTATCGCTGCAGAGCTGGCACAAACCCATCAGGTTCCTGTCGTTATAACGCAGATTACACCAGGCATGGTTAAGGCCTTTACAGCCACAGCAGAATTTCAGCTGCCCGGGGATACCATCTCCCTGTTTGGTGCCGATCACCCGTTTATTGACACCCTGGGCGATGATTTGCTGCGCTTGTGCGAACATCCGGATGCCGGTGACTTTATCTTGCTTGGCTGGCGCAACGGAGTAACTGCCGTGTCATTCGCCGAAGAGAATGGTTCACATGGCGGCCTCTCACCTGAAGAGACTAACGGTTTTGCCCTGCTGCCCGGCTCCACCTGGTTGCCGGCGCGCCCATATTCCTATCTGCGTCCCGAGGATCTGCGCACGGCGGCATTGTTATGTCAGGATCGGTTGTGAAAAAAGGGGAATCTTGCGACCACTTCATGAGGTTGCCCAGTTTATTGAATTCAGGCATCTTGAAGGACGAGGGTGAAGCGGTTGAGGATAAGAAGTCATTTGGTGTTTTTTAAATTGACAAAGCGGCGCAAGATTTCATATAGTCGTGTGGTTTTTCTGGTGGGTGTAGCTCAGTTGGTAGAGCACTGGATTGTGGCTCCAGTTGTCGAGGGTTCAAGCCCCTTCACTCACCCCATTTAAGCGCGAACAATGCTCACCTTCCACGCCCAGTTAGCCCGTCAGACCGGGTGGGTATGGGAGGTGAGCATTGTTGCTTGTTGTGTTAATGTTGTGCGGATGTGGTGGAATTGGCAGACACGCTAGACTTAGGATCTAGTGCCGCAAGGCGTGGGAGTTCGAGTCTCCCCATCCGCACCAGACTTTAAGGTTATCTTTTAATTCAATTCACCGGGTTGTGTTGTCTGCCCATATCCCTAAAGATGTTGAATTGCAAATCAGGAAGGACAGTTAATTAATGAATGTTACCGTCGAAGACTTGAGCCCGATCAAGAAGAAAGTCACCATCGAAGTCAATGCCGATCTGGTTGCCAGTGAGCTGGAGAGTGCTTTTAACAAAATCGCCAAGACCGCAAATATCAAGGGTTTTCGCAAGGGGAAGGTGCCCAAAAAAATCCTTGAGCAACAATACGGGCCCAAAGCTCATTATGACACCATTGGTTCGTTGATTAACAACAGTCTTTACAAGGCCTTGATTGATAACAAGATTGAAGCGGTATCCCAACCGGAGGTTGTCCAAACCGGAGCCATCGAGGAGGGGAAGCCCTTTGCTTATGAAGCGGAAGTCGACGTGCGACCGGAGCTGACAGCAAAAGATTATACCGGTCTTGAGCTGGAAAAAGAGAAGCTTGTTTTCGATGAGTCGGCAGTCGATCAACAGTTGGAGCAGATGCGCCAGTCCAAGGTGCAGCTGGTTGTTGCTGAATCCGAGAATGCCCGTCATGATGATACCGTAGTGATCGATTTTACCGGTTATATTGACGGTGAGGCTTTTGAAAATGGCGCCGCAGAGGATTATCAGCTGGAGCTGGGATCCAACAGTTTTATCCCCGGTTTTGAGGAACAACTGGTCGGCATGAAGCGAGATGAGGGAAAAGACATCAGTGTTACTTTCCCCGAAGCCTATGGTGCTGAGAACCTGGCCGGCAAGGATGCTGTTTTCAAGGTCCTGCTCAAGGAAATCAAGGAAAAAAAGGTTCCGGCACTCGATGATGATTTTGCCAAAGAGATGGAAGCAGAAAGCCTGGAGCAGCTCAAAGAAAAAACCCGTGACAACCTGAAGTCCCAGCAGCAACAGCAGATTGATAATCAACTACAGGAAAACCTGATGAATGCCCTGCTGGAAAAAAACCCCTTTGAGGTGCCGGACGGGATGGTCACCAACCAGCTGATGTACCTTAAAGACAGCTTTTCACAGCGATTAAAAGCCCAGGGGATGTCGCTGGAAATGTTGGGCATGAATGACGAAAGCTTCAACAAGACCTACTGGGACATGGCGACCCAGCAGGTGAAGGGAGAACTGTTGCTCGATGCGATCGCACAGCAGGAACAACTCGTTGTTGCTGATGATGAGGTTGAAAAAAAATTCACAGAATTTGCCGCGCAGAGCAACACTCCGCTGGAGCAGGTCAAAAAGTTCTTTGAAAACGATCAGGCCCTCCGCGGTCTTAAAGGACAACTGCTGCAGGAAAAAGTTACCGCATTTTTGCTTGATAGCGCCGTTGTTACCGAGGTTGAGCCCAAGGCTCCTGAGGACGAAAACGACTCTGAAAACACAGAAAAGGAATCCTGAACATGTCCCTGGTGCCCATGGTTGTTGAAGATACCGGTCGCGGTGAACGAGCCTACGATATTTATTCACGCCTGTTGAAAGACCGGATCATTTTTTTAGGCGGTGCCATCGAAGATCACATGGCCAACCTGATTATTGCCCAGTTGTTGTTTCTTGAATCAGAAGATCCTGATCGTGATATTCACCTGTATGTCAACTCACCAGGCGGTGTGGTAACAGCGGGAATGGCAATTTATGATACCATGCAATATATCAAATCGCCTGTTTCTACGATTTGTATTGGCCAGGCCGCCAGCATGGGCGCCATTCTGCTGGCTGCAGGTGCTCCCGGAAAGCGTTACGCTCTGCCCCATGCCCGCATTATGATTCATCAGCCGCTGGGTGGATTTCAGGGGCAGGCGTCGGATATCAATATCCATGCCCGTGAAATTTTACGCATGCGCGAAAGCCTGAATGAACTGCTGGCGCGGCATAGTGGCCAAAAATTTGAGAAAATTGCTCTGGATACGGAACGGGATTTTTTCATGGATAGCGAAAGCGCCCGTGATTATGGTATCATTGACGATATCGTGAAGAAGAAACCCGGCCGTCAGCAGTAACGGAGGTACACCAGGTGAGTTCAAAAGAAGAAAATAGCCATTTGACCTGTTCATTTTGTGGAAAATCACAGGAAGAAGTCAAAAAGCTCATTGCCGGTCCAACGGTTTATATCTGTGATGAGTGTATTGAGCTGTGCAACGATATCATTGATGAAGAAGCGCGGCAGGACCAGGCTACTGTTGGTAGCGGGAAAAATCTACCAAAACCTTCAGAAATCAAGGACGTACTGGACGAATATGTTGTTGGGCAGGATCGCGCTAAAAAAATTCTCTCGGTTGCGGTCTACAACCATTACAAGCGGGTCGAATTTTGTGATAAAAATGACGACATTGAAATTCAAAAAAGCAACATCCTGCTGCTTGGTCCCACTGGTAGTGGTAAAACCCTGCTGGCCCAGACGTTAGCCAGGGTTCTGGATGTTCCTTTTACTATTGCCGATGCGACCAATCTGACCGAAGCCGGCTATGTTGGCGAGGATGTTGAGAATATTATCCTGAGTCTGTTGCAGGCAGCGGACTATGATCTTGAAAAAGCCCAAAAGGGAATCATCTATATTGATGAAGTCGACAAGATTGCGCGCAAGTCAGAGTCCCCCTCGATCACGCGTGACGTGTCAGGGGAAGGGGTACAACAGGCGCTCCTGAAGATTATCGAAGGGACAACAGCCAGCGTGCCGCCCAAGGGCGGGCGCAAACATCCGCAACAGGAGTTCCTTAAGGTTGATACCACCAACATTCTGTTTATCTGTGGTGGAGCCTTTTCCGGATTGGAAAAGATCATCAGCAAGCGTATCGGCTCCAAGGCCATGGGTTTTGGCGCTGAAGTCCGTTCGTTAAAAGAGGAAGATCTTGGCGATCTGCTGACCAAAATCCAGCCGGGTGATCTGCTGAAATATGGCCTGATCCCTGAGTTTGTTGGGCGTGTCCCGGTGATTGCCACTCTAAATGAGCTGGATGAGGAAGCCCTTATCCAGATTCTGCGTGAACCAAAAAATGCTCTGATCAAACAGTACCAGCGTTTATTTGATATGGAAAATGTGAAACTGAAGTTTACCGATGGTGCTCTGGTTGCGGTCGCCCGGGAAGCCCTGGCACGTAAGACCGGGGCCCGTGGTTTACGCTCGGTGCTTGAGAATTCCATGCTTGAGGTGATGTATGATATTCCTTCTCAGGATCGCGTCAGAGAAGTTGTCCTCAATGATGAAGTGATTACCAAAGGGAACAAGCCGATCGTTCTCTACGACGTTGCTGAAAGCGCCTGACGACTTCATTGTTCCTATGTTGGCAATCCCTTCTGGTTGATTATCCGGAGCGCAGCCCCTTTCTTGGGCGTCTGCGCTTCTTTTGTCTGTAGAGGTAAAAATATGTCGGAGGATTATACCCAGGTTATTGATCAACGCCAGTATCCTTTGTTGCCGCTACGCGATATCGTTGTTTTTCCTTTTATGGTTGCCCCCCTTTTTGTTGGTCGTCCTCTTTCAATCGGTGCCCTCGAAGGTGCTGTTAAAGAAGCCGATAAACTGATCTTTTTGACGACCCAGAAAGATCCACGTAACGATAATCCTGCTGAAGACGATCTTTATTCGGTTGGCACCCTGGGAAAGGTTATCCAACTTTTAAAGCTTCCTGATGGCACAGTGAAGGTCCTGGTTGAAGGAATCCAGCGTGGGAAAATCCAATCTTTTGCGCCGGGCAAAGATTATCACCGAGTAGTTATTACTGCATTGCAGGAAGACAGATCGACCCGGTCGACAGAGCTGGAAGCTGTGATGCGGGCGGTGGTCAGTGCTTTTGACAGCTATATCACGTTAAGCAAGAAAATTCCGTCGGAAGTCAGCGCTGCTATTGTCGGGATTGATGACCCGGCCCAGCTCGCTGATACCGTGGCAGGCCATCTGCAGGTTACGATTGCGGAAAAGCAGGAGGTGCTGGAAATCCTTGATCCAGCACGACGGCTTGAACATTTGCTGGTATTGCTGGAACAGGAGACGGAAATCCTGCAAATTGAAGGGCGGGTACGCAGCCGTGTCAAGAGTCAGATGGAACGCAGTCAGAAGGAATACTATCTCAATGAACAGATGCGGGCCATTCAGAAGGAGCTGGGTCAGCAGGATGATTTTAAGCAGGAGCTTCTGCAGTTTGAACAGCAGGTCGATGATAAAAAAATGTCGACAGAAGCACAGGCCAAGGCCCGGGCGGAGATTCGCAAGCTCAAGATGATGTCACCCATGTCGGCAGAAGCTACTGTGGTGCGCAACTATATTGAAATGCTACTGTCCCTGCCCTGGGATAAAGGTACCCGTGATCGCCATGATCTGGTGAAGGCTGAACAGATTCTTGATGAAGATCACTATGGTCTCTTTAAGGTTAAGGAACGTGTTCTTGAATATCTGGCGGTACAAGCACTGGTTAAAAAAATTAAAGGACCAATCCTTTGCCTGGTTGGCCCCCCAGGTGTTGGCAAAACCTCTCTGGGACAATCGATCGCCAAAGCATTACAGCGAAAATTCGTCCGCATGTCGTTAGGGGGTGTTCGTGATGAAGCGGAAATCCGAGGTCATCGGCGTACCTATATTGGCGCGATGCCGGGTAAGATTATCCAGGGGTTACGCAAGGCCGGGGTAAAAAATCCGGTTTTTATGCTGGACGAAATTGACAAGATGAGCACGGATTTCCGCGGGGACCCTTCATCTGCTTTGCTTGAAGTGCTGGATCCTGAACAGAATAACAGTTTTGTCGATCATTTTCTTGACGTGGATTACGATCTCTCAAGTGTGCTTTTTGTCGCGACCGCCAACAGCCTGCACTCGATTCCACGGCCATTACACGATCGCCTTGAAGTGATCCGCATTGAGGGCTATTCCGAAGAAGAAAAGTTGCATATTGCGCGGCGCTATCTACTGAAAAAACAGATCGCCGCCCATGGCCTGAAAGCCGATCAGGTCCAATTTTCCGATGCGGCACTCTATGAAATTATCCGTCACTACACGCGCGAGTCAGGTGTTCGCAGCCTCGATCGTCAAATCGCCGCTGTGATGCGTAAATTAGCTAAAAGGGCGCTACTTGAGGGGAAGAAAAAGCACTTCAGGGTAACGGACCGGCAGATTGCTAAATTTCTTGGAGTGGCGCAATTCAAGTACGGTTTGCGCGAGAAAGAGGATCAGGTCGGTCTGGCTACCGGCCTCGCCTGGACCGAAACCGGTGGAGAGTTGCTGGTTATTGAGGTAACAACCTTCCCTGGACAGGGAAAGCTCATTATTACCGGGCAACTCGGAGATGTCATGCAGGAATCCGCTCAGGCCGCTTTAAGCTATATCCGGTCACGCTGGCAGGAGTTGGGCCTTGAGGAAAACATGATCTCCTCCCTTGATATCCATATCCATGTGCCGGAAGGTGCCGTACCCAAAGATGGACCCTCTGCCGGCATCACCATTGCCACCGCGCTGGCGTCAGCTCTTAGTGGCCGGCGCGTGACTAAAGAAGTAGCAATGACCGGTGAAATTACCCTGCGTGGGCGAATTCTTGCGATCGGTGGTTTAAAGGATAAAATTCTTGCGGCCAGGCGTGGTGGCATAGCACGGGTCATCATCCCGGCAGATAATCGAAAACATTTAGTGGAGCTACCGCAGGAACTGTTGAAGAGTATCGAGGTTGAAACAGTTGAACATATGGATCAGGTTCTTGCCCTGGCGCTCCTCCCAACCGGTGAAAATAAAAACGAAAGTTGACAGATAAATTCGAAAAACTTGTTCAGGCCCCGTTATGACGGGAAAAAGAGCTTGACACTTTTTTCGCAAACCTGATATACCTTACGCGTTTTCAGGCGGATCACATTAATCAATCATCAAGGAGGTATCCCGTGACTAAAGCGGATCTTGTCAATGCAATGGCAGAAAAAGCTGGACTTAGCAAAACTGATGCTGAAGAAGCACTTAAGGCATTTATCGAAACTGTAACAGGAGCGCTTAAGTCTGGTGACAAGGTTGCACTGGTTGGTTTTGGTACCTTCAGTGTTGGCGATCGTGCTGCACGCACAGGACAAAATCCGCAAACAGGGCAGAAAATTTCAATTGCTGCTGCCAAGGTTCCCAAGTTCAAGGCTGGCAAAGCATTGAAGGACAGCGTCAATTAAATCCTGTTTGTCACGTTCGAAGAAATTTAAAGTTATAAGGAACAGGAAGCATTTGCCGTCCGGCATATCATTCCGTCTGGGCGCATACAAGCTTCCTGTTTCTGTCTGAAGAGGGGCTGTAGTAGAGTCGGTTACAACGCCGGCCTGTCACGCCGGAG
>RRYU01009868.1_pt1 | contig 19399 bp, 18 predicted proteins | sample 2162651 | NCBI WGS metagenome assembly RRYU01 (sample SAMN10267283, study PRJNA491782) | microbial mat metagenome | isolation source: biomat in the production well | place: Japan: Minami-Kanto gas field, natural gas well KTG3 | collected 2017-06 | reverse complement strand
GCCGCAGCGGCCTCCATCGGGGTTGCGGGAACCGATGTTATCACTGCGAAGCTGGTGCAGCCGTTTGTCGATAACCTGCTGATCGCACCCGACCCGGCGCTGATCAAACTGCTGCCGATGATTGTGGTCGCGCTCTCGGTGGTCAAGGGCGTGGCACGCTATATCCAGGAGTATACGATCAAAACCGCTGGACAACTGGTCGTCCAGGATCTGCGCAACGAGCTTTACGATCACTCGGTCGGCTTGTCGATGCGCTTTTTCTCGAGAAATTCCGCCAATGATGTCTTGTCAAGGTTCCTCAATAATGTCAATTTGCTGCAAAGATCGGCAACCGACGACATCATTGAACTGGTCAGGGAAAGCCTGACCCTGATCGGTTTGACGGCGCTGGTTTTCTATACGGATTTCAAGCTGGCGATTGTCGCCTTCCTGGTGCTGCCGATTTCGGTGGTCCCGGCGGCAATGATCGGCAAAAAAATCAAGCAATACACCCGGCGCAGCCTGAACTCGATTGCCCGGGTGACCGGTGTCTTGCAGGAAACCCTGGCCGGCATCAAGATCGTCAAGGCCTTCGGCACCGAGGATTACGAGCGCGAGCGCTTTCGGGTTGAAAACCTCGCCTACTACCGCAATGTTCGCAAGTCCCTCAAGTACGATGCGGCCGCCAAACCGGTCGTCGAGCTGATTGCCTCCCTCGGCGCTGCCGCGGTGCTCTGGTTCGGCATCACGCGAGTGGTCGCCGGGGAGCTGACACCGGGCGAATTCTCATCATTTCTGGCCGCGATGATGATGATGTACGGTCCGGTCAAACGGCTGACCAAGGTGAACGCCAACCTGCAGCGTTCCTTCGGTGCTGCTGACCGGGTGTTTGAACTGATGGATGAACCTTACGACGTCAGGGAAGCACCGGTGCCCGTCGAACTTGGCACCTGCCGCGGCGAGGTCCGGTTTCAGGACGTCTGCTTCGCTTATGAGAACGTGCCGGTTCTCAAGGATTTTACGATTGCGGCACAACCTGGTGAGATCGTGGCCCTGGTCGGTCCGAGTGGCGCCGGCAAATCGACGGTGGTCGGCATGCTGGCCCGTTTTTATGACCCGCAGGCGGGCAGGATTACCATTGACGGCCACGACATTCGCCAGGTCAGCCTGCAGAGCCTGAAGGCCAACCTGGCCTTCGTCGACCAGGAGACCGTGCTGTTCAACACGACGATCATGGAGAATATCCGCTATGGCTGTCCTGCGGCAAGCGATGACCAGGTGCGCGAAGCCGCTGCCAAAGCTTATGCCGCCGGCTTCATCGAAGAGATGGAACAGGGCTACGCCACCAGCATCGGTGATCGCGGCGTACGTCTTTCCGGCGGACAGCGGCAGCGGATCTGCATTGCCAGGGCTCTGCTGCGCGGCGCACCGATCCTGATCCTGGACGAGGCGACCAGTGCCCTCGATACGGAAAGCGAGATTATCGTACAGCAGGCCCTGGCCAACCTGATGCAGGACCGGACCACATTTGTCATCGCCCATCGCTTGACGACGATCATGAATGCTGACAAGATCGTTGTCCTTGAAAACGGTACGATCCGCGAAGTCGGCGGTCATGAGGCATTGCTGCAGGCCGACGGGCTCTATCGGCGGCTCTACCAGATGCAGTTCCGCGAAGAGGCATGATGTCCAGACTGGCTGAGCGGTTGCTCATGACATTGGCTCCAGTGCTCGCCGCAGCCGTGATCCGCGGCATCTACCGGTTGATGCGGATCGAATTTGTCGGGGAAGGGCATCCGCTGCAGCTGGTGGCTGAGGGCCGACCGGCCATTTACGCCTTCTGGCACGATCAGCTGCTGATGATGATCAAGGGCTACCGCGGCGATCGCAACGTGAGGATTCTGATCAGTGCGTCGAGGGACGGTGAGTTGATCGCCCGTACCATGGGGCGGTTTGGCTACGCAACCGTGCGCGGCTCCTCGAACCGCGGCGCGACGGAATCCCTCCGGCACATGCTGCGTCTCGCCAAGGCCGGCATCAGCCTGGCGGTGACCCCGGACGGCCCGAAAGGGCCGCGTCACCAGCTGAAGCCCGGCGTGGCGCAGATCGCCTGTCGCAGCAACCTGCCGGTCGTGCCCCTGGCTTTCGCCTGCAGCCGTGGTTACCGCTTCGGTTCCTGGGACCGGTTCCTGTTGCCGTTCCCCTGGGCCCGGGGCGTCTATGCCTACGGTGCGCCCCTGTCCTGCGGCGCGGATGAGAGTGTCGAGGAGTTTATGCTCCGGGTTCAGTCAGCAATGGAGGAAAATCAACGTATCGCTGCCGCCCGGTTGGATGATTATGGCTTATCTACTGTATGATCTGGCGCTTCTGCTGTCGAGCCTGGTCCTCGTGCCCTATTATCTGGTGCGTGGCTTGCGTTACGGCAAGTCCCGCCACGGGATTCGCGAACGCCTGGGCATTTTCAAGCCGGAGCAACTGGCTCGTCTCGACGGTCGCAAGGTCATCTGGATTCATGCGGTGTCAGTCGGTGAAACGCGGGCTGCGGTGCCCCTTTTAAAAGCCCTGCGCAGGACCTATCCGGAGGCCTGCCTGGTGGTCTCCAGCGTGACTGAGACCGGCCGTGCGGTGGCCCGGGAGATCCCGGAAATCGACCTGTGCCTGTTTTTCCCGTTTGATCTCAGCTGGGCGGTGCGCCGCACCCTGCGCCTGGTCAAGCCAGCGATCATCCTGATCGTGGAAACCGAGATCTGGCCGAATTTCGTGCGCATCGCCCATCAGGAGCACATTCCGATCCTGCTGGTCAACGGACGGTTCTCCGATCGCTCCTTCCCTCGCTACTTTACTCTCAAGCGGATTCTCAAGCCCCTGCTGCAGAAGTTCTCCGCGTTCTGCATGCAGACCGCTCAGGATGCCCGCCGGGCTCGCCGCATCGGCGCGCCGGCCGACAAGGTGATGGTCAGCGGCAATCTGAAGTTTGACGTGGTGTCCTCGCTGCAGTCTCTGTCTGCCCCGCAGACGTTACGCCGTGCGTATCATTTGCCTGCCGATGTGCCCGTCTGGGTCGCCGGCAGCACCCATGCCGGCGAGGAAATGCTGGTCGCCGAAGCCTCCCGGCAATTGCAGCGAGGTGGCGTGCCGCAGATCCTGGTGCTGGTCCCCCGGCATCCGGAGCGGGCACGCAGCATCGGTGAACAATTGACCGCCATGGGCCTGCGCTGGGTTTTGCGCAGTGAAATTGCCGGTTACGGGCAGCTGCTGCAGCCCGGTGAAATCCTGCTGGTCGATTCCATCGGCGAGATGCTCAGTTTTTATGCCACCGCCGACCTGGTGTTTGTCGGCGGTAGCCTCGTGCCGGTCGGCGGCCACAACCTGCTGGAGGCCTCTTTACTCAGCAAGCCCGTCCTGTTCGGGCCCCATATGCAGAATTTCAAGGAAATCGCCACCCTGGTTCTGCACGCCCAGGCCGGCATGCAGGTTGAGGATGGCGCACAGCTCAAAGAAAAAATCGCCTTGTTGCTCAACAGTCCCGAACTCCGTCTGGACATGGGAGAGCACGGTTTTAAGCTCTTGTCCGAACATGCCGGAGCGACGGCCAAGACTCTGGAAGAAATCGCCCGGCATTGGGATGCACAGGGTGCCTGACATCAATCGATTTTACCGGCGCCTGGTCGAGCAGGGGCCTCGCACGCTGGGCGAGAAGCTGATTTTCCTGGGGCTTGTCGCCGCGAGCCGGTTGTTCGGGCTGCTGGTCGCGGCGCGCCGGGCAGCTTATGAGCAGGGGATGCTCAAGCCTTGCCGGGCGGAGATTCCGGTCGTGTCAGTCGGCAACCTGACCGTCGGCGGCACCGGTAAAACCCCGGTCGTCGATTACCTGGTCAAACGTGGCCTAACGGCCGGTCGGCGAGTCGCAATCGTCAGCCGGGGATACCGCGGGCGGAGAAAAACCGCGACGGCACTGGTCTCCGATGGCCGGGGCGCCTGTCATGATGACCCGCATTTGTACGGCGATGAGCCGGTGCTGCTCGCCCGCCGCAACCCCGGGGCGATCGTGATCGTGGCCCGCAAGCGCAGTGCCGGTGTGCAGCTGGCCGCCGACCTCGGCGCCGAGCTGGCGATCCTTGACGACGGTTTCCAGCACCTTGCCCTGGCGCGGGATCTCGATATCCTGCTGCTTGATGCCGAGCGGCCGTTTGGCAACCACCGGCTGTTGCCGGCCGGGATCCTGCGCGAACCGGTCACCGCGCTGCGGCGATCTGATCTGGTGATTCTGACCCGTGCCGCTGCCGATGCGCGCATCGATCTCCCGGTGGAGCGGCCTTTGCTGCGCTGCCGGCATGTGCTCGCCGAGCAGCTGCGCAGCCTGGAAGGGCACCTCGGCACCTGGTCTGCATTGCATGGCAAACGCTGCCTGGCTTTCGCCGGTATCGCCCGCCCGCAGGATTTTTTTGCGGCCCTGCGCCAGCGCGGCCTTGATCTGCAGGGGGAAGTTTTTTTTGCCGACCACCAGCAATACACTCCGGAAACATTGAAAGAGCTGCGCCGGGCATGTCATAATTGCGACCTGCTGATTACCACCGAAAAGGATGCGGTCAAACTGCAGGCCGCCGATCTGCCGGTCCCCTGCTATCATGTCGTGCTCGAGCTGGAAATGTACGATGCGGGGCCGTTGGCAGCCGCTTTCGATAACCTGACCAGGAGATCACCTGATGACAGTCCCAGCCGACCTGCTTGAAATCCTCGTTTGCCCCCAATGCAAGCACCCGGTCGAACCCGACGCACAGCAGGAAAACCTCATCTGCCGCACCTGCCGGCTGGCCTATCCGGTCCGGGATGATATTCCGGTCATGCTGATCGATGAAGCACAGGACATCGGGGAGTGAGGACTAAGGTGTCAGGGACGCGTCCGGCGCGAGAGCGGGGTTTGTGGTGACCGCTAGCCGGCACCCGGCATTTTCCGCACGGGAGCGCGCAACCGTCGAGCGGATCATGGTGCGGGCGGTGAACTGGATCGGCGATGCGGTCATGAGCACGCCGGCGCTGGCCGCGGTGCGCACGGCTTTCCCCCGGGCCGAGATCACGGTGGTGGCCAACCCGCTGGTTGCCGAACTGTTCCGGCATCACCCCGATTGCGACCGGGTCCTGGTCTTCGACAAGCAGTCCGGGCACGCCGGCCTGGCCGGCTTTCTCAGGTTCTGCCGGCTGCTGCGCAGGGAAAACTTCGAAATGGCGATCCTGCTGCAGAACGCCTTCGAGGCCGCGCTCATGGCGTGGCTCGCCGGCGTGCCGCAGCGGGCCGGCTACCGAACCGATCACCGCGGGCTGCTGTTGACCCACGGCGTGGCGGCCGTCGACCGGAAGCACGGCATGCATCATGTCGCTTACTACCTGCACGGCCTGCAGCAGCTGGGGATCACCGGCGGCGACGGGTCCCTCCGCCTGGCCGTGACCGATGCCGAGCAGGCGTGGGCCAGGGCAACCTTAGGCGCGGGACACTGGATGGCCATCAATCCCGGGGCCTCCTATGGGGCGGCGAAACGCTGGCTCCCCGAACGTTTCGCCGCGGTGGCCGATGGCCTGGCGGCCCGTTATGGAGTCGGCATCGTGCTGACCGGCGGGCCGGGGGAGCAGGAGATCGGCCGGGACATCGAAGCCGCGATGCAGGTCGTGCCGCGGAACCTGATCGGCAAGACGGCGGTGCGCGAGATGATGGCTTTGCTGGCGCGCTGCGAGCTGGTGATCAGCAACGATTCGGGGCCGATGCATGTGGCCGCGGCGCTGGGCACGCCGGTCGTGGCGGTGTTCGGCCCGACCGACCATACGACGACCTCACCGGCCGGCCAAACCTGCCGGATCGTGCGTCAGCCGGTCGAATGCGCGCCCTGCATGCTGCGCGAATGTCCCATCGATCACCGCTGCATGACGGGCATCACCGCGGAACAGGTGCTGGCGGCGGCAGCGGCGCTGCTCGGTGACCGGTCGTGAAGATTCTGATCATCAAGGCCAGCGCGCTCGGCGATGTGGTGCACGCCCTGCCGGCGCTTGCCTGGCTGAAGAGCGCCGACCCGGACCTGGCGATCGACTGGCTGGTGGAAGAAGGCTTTGCGCCGCTGCTGGATGGTCATCCGCTGCTGCGCCGGGTGGTCCGCCTGCACACCAGGGCCTGGCGCCGCGCCGGAGTCCGGCACGGGTTGCAGAGCGGCCTGGGGGTGCTCCGCGCACTCAGGCAGGAAGCGTATGATATGGTCCTCGACCTGCAGGGCAACAGCAAGAGCGGCCTGTTCACGCTGCTGAGCGGCGCGCCGCTGCGCTACGGCTTCGCCCGCGCCGGTGTCCGCGAATGGCCCAACCTGCTGGCGACCAACCGCAAGGTTGTTCTCGGCGAGAGCGATTTTCACATCAGCGACCGCTCCCTGGCCATTGCCAAAGCCGCTTTCCCGGCCGGCCATGACCGCCGGACCGCGGGCCCGCTGCCGATTGACGCCGGGGCCGCGGCTGCCGTCACGGCCCAACTGGCGACCGCCGGGCTGACGTCCGGCCCGCTGGTCGTGCTGCACTACGGCACGACCTGGGTGACCAAGCTCTGGGCGCTGGCCTCCTGGCAGCAACTGGCCGGGCGGCTGATCGCCGAAAAGGGCTTACGGCCGATATTGACCTGGGGCAATCAGGCGGAGCTTGATGCCGTGCAGGCCATCGACCGGCACTGTCATCAGCAATGCCTGGTCTGGCCGCGCGGCAGCCTGCCGGAGCTGGTCGCCCTGCTGGCCCGGGCCGATCTGGTGGTCGGCGGGGACACCGGCCCGGTACACATTGCCGCTGCGGTCGGCACGCCGACCGTGTCGATCTTCCGCGTGACCGATGCCAGCCGCAATGCACCGCGCGGCGCACGCCACATCTGCCTTTCCGCCCGCATGGAATGTGCGCCCTGTCTGCAAAAGGAGTGTGACCGGGACCAGGAATGCGCGGCCAGTGTCAGCGTATCCGCTGTCGCCGATGCTGTTCAGACTCTGCTCGGGAAAGCGTCATGACGGATTTTGAGAAGCATGCAGGTCTCCTGGTTGCGGGCGAGGCCTGGCTGTTGTTGAAGAGCGCCGGGCTCGACAGTTTTCAGGCCTTTATGGATTATCCCGAAGGCCGCCGGATTGTGCATAAGCGCGGCCGTTCGGTGTTTCGCCTCGAGATCGCCGGCCGGGCCTTTTATCTCAAGCGGAACCGCCTGCACCGGGTCGAGCTCTGCAAGAGCCTCTGCCGGGGGCGCTGGCCCAGGCTCGGTGCCCGACGGGAATGGGAAAACCTGCTGGCGATGGAGCAGATCGGCATTCCTACCGTAACACCCGTAGCCATGGGCGAGCGATCGTATCTGGGCCTTGAAACCAGCTCATTTACCTTGACGGAAGAGCTTTATGGTGCCGAACCGCTGGATGTGCTGCTGAAGCGGGATTATGCGCAACCCAGGACCAAATGCCGCACCCGGGAATTGCGCCGGTTGATTGCAAAAATGGCCAGACTTGCCCGCCGGTTGCATGGCGCCGGCATGAACCATCAGGATTTTTACCTGAACCACTTTTTCCTCGATGGCGGCGGCCGACTCTACCTGCTCGACCTGCAAAGAGTGCAGCGGCGCCGAAAAGTGCCAAGGCACTCCGTGATCAAGGATCTTGCTCAACTGCATTACTCGGCCGATCATTATGCCGTCGGCAGTCGCACCGATCGCATGCGGTTTTTTCTGACCTACCTGGATGTGACCGCGCTTGGCGCTGAAGAGAAACGACTGGCGCGCCTGATTGTGAAAAAAGTACGACGGATTGCCCGGCATGATGTCAAATTGCTGGCCCGTCGCCGGCAACGCGGCGAACTCCCGCAAGGGTGATGCGCTTTGGCCCAGGCCCGCGCCGGGCGGTCAAACCAGATTACCGGAAATAGGACGTTTGCATGCACATCCTGGCGATTGTCAGCCGTGATCTTGAGAAGGGCAGCACCAAATACCGGCTGGCGCAGTATCTGGATTATCTGGCCAGTCGCGGAGCGACGGTCGAGTTCGTCCGCCGCGACGCTCTGGACGGAACGACGGTCGCAAAGGCCCGCCAGGCTGACCTGCTGTTTAACCAGAAATGCCTGATCCGGCAAGGTCTCTCCCGGCAGCTGATTGCCGCCAGCCGGCGCGTTGTCTTTGACTTTGACGACGCCATATATACGCGCCCCGGGAGACCTTACTCCAGGTTCACCCAGTTTAAAGTGAACCAGCGGCTGCATCTCTGGCTGCGCAACGCCTCAGTGGTGATGCCTGCGAATGACTACCTGGCGAAGTTTGCGCGTGGCCACTCGGACACGGTCGCAGTGATTCCCATGGCCCTGGATTTGAAGGTGTGGCAGCCGACCGGCAAGCGCGGTGCGCAGCCCGTAACGCTTGGTTGGGCCGGCGCCCCGGTCAACGTCCATCTGCTGGAGCGGCTGGAGCCCGCCCTGGCTAAAGTCCTGCAGCGCTTTCCGCAGGTTCGGCTGGCGGTATTTTCCGGGCAGCGACCACGCCTGACGATCCCCTTCGATTATCAGCCCTTCTTGCCGGGGGCCGAACCCGCGTTCGTTTCAGGTCTGGACATCGGGCTGTTGCCCTTGCTCGATGAGGAGTTCACCCGGGGGAAATCACCGATCAAGTCGCTGCAATACCTGGCCTGTGGCGTGCCGGTGGTCGGCAATGTTTTTGGGGCGACCGCGGAAATCCTCAAGCCTGACAACAGTATTGCCGTTACCACTGAGCATGACTGGCTGGCCGCCCTGGAGCGGCTCATCATTGAACCGGAATTGCGCCGCACCCTGGGGGCGAATGGTCGGCAATTCGTGGCGCGCCGGCATGATGTCAGCAAGGTCGCAGAGCGTCTCTGGCAGGTGATTTGCCCAGATGCCAGAGCGGGCGGCGCATAGGGCGGTCTGTTCCGCCCCTTACTCAACGGCACATGCCTTCGCTTATAGGCCGCCGCAGCCATTGTCTGCGGTAAGTTAAGTGACAACCTTGGACGCAGGCCATGGCTGCAGAGCACATGCCCTCGCTCATGTGCAGAACAGTTACATCTCTTTAATGGAGGTCATAAACGATGGTCAAAAGATTAACCTACAGCCTGTTTGCAAAACACCACCTCCGTCAGGGCATCCGCCAATTGCGGCACCTGGAAAAGAAACTTTTTTCCCGCGAGGCCCGCTTTGCGATTCCTTTTGCCTACCGTGGGAAAGGGTACTACAAGACCATTGAGCCGCGCCAAAACCCGCTGGAAATCGAAGACCTGTATCGCACAGTATGCGATCTTTCCCCCAGCCAGGTCCTGGAAGTGGGTACCGCCCGTGGCGGGACCCTTTACCTGTGGACCCAGGCGGCCACTGCTCATGCGACCATCGTCAGCGTCGATCTGCCGGAGGGTGATTTCGGTGGCGCCTACCCGCCGGAAAAGGTGCCTTTCTATCGTGAATTCGCCCGTGCCGGGCAGACATTGCACCTGCTGCGCAAGGACAGCCACGATCCGCAGACCATCGCCGAGGTGCGCAGCTTGTTCGTCAGCGGGCCGGTGGATTTTGCCTTTATTGACGGGGATCACACCTATGCAGGCGTCAAGGCGGATTTTGTCAATTACGGACCATTGGTCCGCCCCGGCGGGCTGATTGCCTTTCACGATATCCTGCCCCGTCCGGATATGCCGGCAATCCAGGTCGATAAGTTCTGGGCGGAACTGAAAACCGTTTACCAGACCCGTGAGCTGATCGGTACCGATGCTTCCGGTCGGAAAATCGGCATCGGCCTGCTTTATGTCGGCGACAACGGAATTTGTTGAGGCCGCGCCCACTGTCCTGGAGCGGATCATGAAAATAGCGTTGGTCAATCATACCTTTTCCCTTAATCACGGTGGCCTGGAGCGGTTTTCCGTGAATCTGGCCACGACCTTGCACGAGGAGGGCCATGCTGTTTACGTGTTTGCTCATCGCTGGCAGGATCTGCCGGAAGGCGTCCATACCTGCGCGGTTCCTCTGGCCAGGCAGCCCGGCTTCCGCAAGGTCATGAGCTTTGCCCGCAATGCGGGGAGATTGGTTGCCAAGGGCGATTTCGATGTGGTCTATGGCCTGACGCGCTGCTACGGGCTTGATCTTTACCGCCTGGGGGATGGCGTCCAGCAGCACTGGATGCGCTTAAATTACCCTTGCGCACCCTGGCGCTGGCTCAATTACCTCGTCAACCCGGTGCATTGGGCGAACTTGCACCTGGAGCGCATCATGCTGGGACGGGATGGACCATGGATCATTACCAATTCGAAGTTGGTGCAGCGGCATGTGCAGCACTATTACCGGACAGACCCTGAGCGGGTGCAGGTTGTCTATAACGGCGTCGACCCGGACCGGTTCAATCCGCGAGCGGTACGCGCCGGCCGGGCAGAAGCGCGTGCGGAACTCGGCCTGGCAGCAACCGACAAGGCCATCCTTTACGTTGCGAACAACTGGCGGCGCAAGGGATTGGCCGTTCTTCTGCGGGCGGTGGCGGACCTTGGCGCTGCCGGCAGCGATCTGCACGTGCTGGTCGTGGGCCGGGGAAGGCCAGCCCCTTTCCAGCGTCTTGCCAGGGCTCTCGACATCTCTGCCCGGGTGCATCTGATCGGGGCCACGGACCGGATCGAAACCTATTATGGTGCTGCCGACCTGGCGGTTCTGCCGACAATGTACGATCCTTTTGCCAACGTCTGCCTGGAAGCCATGGCCTGCGGTCTGCCCGTGGTCACGACCGCCGAGAATGGTGCCGCAGAGTTGATCCGTAGCGGAGAAAATGGTTATATCCAGCAAGAGGCCCGCAATTGGCGGGAGCTTTCCCGGTTGCTGCACGGGTGCCTGGCCGCTGACTTGTCAGCCATGGGCGAGACGGCTCGGGCAAGTGTCGCCGGGATGACCCGCGAACGCAACATGCGCGAAACCCTGGCCGTGATCCGTCGCTGGGCGGAGGGCTCCGGGTGAATCCGGCGCCGTGCGTCGCGGCTCCGATGACTGTCGCCGCTTACTGGTGCGAATGCTACCCGCACCTGGCGCCCCAGGCCAAGCGGCGCGTGATCAACGCTTATGCCCGGTTTCTGGCCGGGATGGCGGAGGCCAGGCCGCATGGCACGCTGCCGCTGCCATCCGACTGTGTTGTCGCCGGGGCCCCGGCAATGGCCGATTTCAGTTGTCCCGGCCACCCCGCGCAAGCGCTTGCCGGAACGCCGCTGCTGGCGCCTCTGCTGGCCTGGTTCTGGTTGAACAGCACCCGCTCGGAACGCTTCAGGTTCCTTGCGGCTTTCGGAGGGCCGGCAAGAACCCTGCGTTGCTGGGACCTGGCTGCCATCGAAAAAGCGGCCTGGAGAAGACTGGAACAGAGCTGGTCCAGCCGGCTGAGCGCGGTCCGTCGCGGGGGGCAGGGATACCTGGTTGAGCGGCAATCCGGGTTCACCATCTGGCGCTGCGCTGAGGCCGCAGTTGAGGCGGCACTTGACGACCTGCTGCCCGATCCTGACCAGGCTTACCGAGACGCCCGGGTTTGCAAGCCGGGCTCACGCAATCACACGGCCCGGGTGCGGTTGGCCGGCCAGGCATACCTGCTCAAACGTTACAATTGCCGCAGCTTGACTTATCGTCTGCGCAATGCCCTGCGGCCATCGCGAGCGCTGAAGAACTGGATACTGATCCACCACTTTCTGGTCCGCGGGATTTCCGTGCCAAGGCCTGGCCTGTGCCTCGAAAAAAGATCCTGTCGCCTGCTGGGAAACTCCTATATTCTCATGGAGTTCTGTGCTGGGCAGACTTTGCGGCAGGTGTGGCCAAAGCTGAGGAGCCGGGAGTGCGAAGCACTGCTCGCCGCCCTGGCCATCCAATTGGGACGCATGCATCGTTTTGGCCTGCTGCATGGCGATCTCAAGTGGGACAATATCCTGATTCAGCGTGAAACAGGGCGCTTTCGCGTGATTTTGATCGATTTCGATGGCAGCCGGCGCGTGCGACAGCCCGCCAGAACCCTTGCCGGGAAGGATCTGCGCCGGTTCCTTCGGGACTTGCGCAGCAATGATCCGAGCGGAGGCTGGGAAACCCGTTTCATGCGGACCTGGTCCGCCCTGCTGAGCTCTCTTTGATGGCCCAAGGTATGCAGCCCAAATCAGCCGACAGCACGATCGGTCTCAAAGCGCGACCCTTGACCGGCTATTGCCGGAATTCGTCGGCCGCACAGGCTCTGGCCGCGTCTTTGCTGCCCGACCCCGACCGCCTGTTCGCAAATGGGGAGCCGGTGTCCTCGGCCTGGCGTTCAACGGCGACTGACAAGGCAAGAATCCGGCTGGCAGGGCAAGACTACTTTGTCAAACGCTATAACTGCCAGGGTGCCGGCTATCGCGTCAAGAATCTGTTGCGGCCATCCAGGGCCCTGCGCTCCTGGACGAACGGCTTGCGCTTTCAGCAGGCCCAGGTACCGACCGTGCTGCCGGTCCTTTGCCTGGAGGAGCGTTTTTGGGGGCTTCTGGGTCGCTCCTGGGTGGTGTTTCCGTATCTGAGCGATGCTGAGAGTCTGCTCGGCGTCTGGCCGGCACTGGCCGGGCCGGCGCAGGAGGAAACCTTGTTTACGCTGGCGGAAATCTTCGGGCGCATGCATCGCCAGGGGATTTTTCATGGCGACCTGAACTGGCGGAATATCCTGGTCCAGCGGAACCGGGAGGGCCTGCAGTATTTGCTGATCGATCTGGACGCCTGTCACTACCGCAGCCGTTACCGCGCACAATGCGCCCATGCCGACTTGAAACATTTCTATCGCGATATGCAGCGCGCGGCGGTGGCTGCTGTCCTGAGCGATGAATTTCAGAAAATCTGGCGGACAACCGCCATGGCTTGAGGCCGACGGTTGCCGTCGAAAAGGCTCGCCACGACCTGACAATGGAGAGAGTTTTCTTGAAAAAACCGATTGCGGTTCGATCTCGATGGATGATGGCCTGCCTGCTGCTGGCGGTCTACCTTGGTGGGCTGGCCCTGGGCTGGCAGCACTATCCGGCGATCGCCAATGAAAACGGGCTGATGGAAAACCTGCAGGCTCTGACTCTGGGCCTCGGCGCCCTGTACTGCCTGCTGGCGGCAACCCGCCAGGCGCGCCGTCACGGGCAGTTTGTCCTCCTGAGTCTGGCCCTTGGCCTGTTCGGGTTTTTCCTGCGTGAAGTGGACGTGGAAAAGCTTGACCTGCCGGCATCGCTGATTGCGCTGGGCAGCGGTGCCGGGCGCAACCTGCTGCTTCTCGGCGGGGTGCTTGCCTTGCTGGTGGTTTTTGTCAGGAACTTCCGGGAACTTGGCTCGCAACTCGTGGCGTTTCTCAAGCATGAGGCCTGCGTTCCCCTTTATCTGGGGGTCGGTTGCTACCTGGCGGGGGATCTGTTCGACAAGCACCTGATCCCGGTGCCCCGGGAGACCGGTTACTTCCTTGAAGAACTGTGCGAGAATGCGGCCACGTATTTTCTGGCCCTGGGCGTCGTCTGGACCGTCCGCAGAAAACCTGCCGCAAAGGAACAGGCCGTCTTGTGAATGTTGAGCGTTTTGCCGATGATGCCAGAAAGTCGCTGCTTCTGATCCTGGGCATTTCCCTCGGCGTCAAGCTGGTGATGGTCGTGATGTCCGACATCCTCAATCCGGATGCGGTGCGCTATATCAATGCGGCTCATGAACTCTGGCAGGGCGATGTCAGTGCCGCCTTCGCACACGAAAAGATGCTGGGCTTCGTTTGGCTCCTCGGGCTGATTCACCTGCTTGTGCCGGACTGGTTTCTGGCGGGCAAGATCCTCTCCGCACTACCGCTGGTTCTGGCCAGCTTGCCGCTCTACCTGATTGCCCGCGACCTGTTCGGCGCGCGGGCGGCCCTGGCCACCGGCCTGATGTTCAGCGTCATGCCCTATGTCAACGGCATGGCCACCGAGGTCATCAAGGGGCCCCTGTTCCTGTTGTGCCTGGTCACCTCGCTCTGGCTGGTCATGCGCGGATTGCGCCGCGGGCAATGGCCCGACCTGCTCGGCGGGTCGCTCTGCGCGCTGCTCGGCATACTGTTCCGGGTGGAGGGGCTTGTCTATCTGGTGACAGTGCTCTTCCTGCTGGGCTTCTTTGCCTGTGCGGGGCCAGGCCGGCGGGTTGTCCGTCTCCAGCAGTTGTTGGTCTTTGCCGCTTTGCCGGTGATTATGGCCTTGCTGGGCGCCGCGGCCGTTCTGGCCGGAGAGCCTCCGCCGGAATTCCTGATGCAGCTGCAGGGCCAGTTCGGCGGCTACTTCTCGCCGCACCTGCTCGACAGTTACCTGGCCATTTATCAGCATCTGGAAAGCGTGGAGCCCCGTTTCAGCGGCGGGCAGTGGAGCAATGATTTTTTCGAGCTGGCCCGCTACCAGCTGCCGCTGATCTATCTGGTCGGTTTGCTGCAGACCTTTGCCAAGGCCTTGTTCCCGATCTTTCTGCTGCCCCTCGCTTGCGGCCTCGATCTGCGCCGGCGGTGGGGGGCTCCCCTGCTGCTGCTCCTCGGCGTGATTGCGGGGTTTTTGTGGATGGATTACCTGTTCCTGGTGAAAAACAATTTTATTTCGAGCCGCTACCTGCTCATCCCGGTTGTGCTCGCGCTGGTCATTGCCGGACACGGTCTGGTTCGTCTGCTGGACGCTCTGGCGAAGCGCGGGGCTGCGAAGTTTGCTTCCGTTTCGATCCTGGTTTTGGGTATCATGGTTCCGGCGGCAGAATCCTTTTCCCTGCTGGCGGAGGAGAAAACTGTTCTGAAGAGTGCCGGGCAGTGGCTCGAACAGCACTACGACCCGGAGCGGTCGCAGATGATGACCAATAACGAAGAGGTTGCTTTTTATGCGGGGCTCCTGCGGCGCTCCTACCAGGTTTTCCCGCCCGCGGCCGAAGCCGCTTACGAAGCGGCGGCCTTGCGCCAGGCGAGTGATCTGGTGGTTCTGGAACTGCCTGCCGGGCCTGCCGGAGAAGAGCCGGTTTTTCATCAATTCAAACTCCTGAAAGAGTTCGCAGACAGCCGGAAGAAGATTCTGGTCTATGAGAGGATTCAATGAGTTACCCTGAGATTGTCGAGCACATGGATGCTCACCTGCGGGTCATCGGAGAAGTCAAGGAGACTCTGGCCGCGCCGATCACCGAGAGCGCCAGGCGGTTGGCCGGCGTGCTGCGCGCCGGCGGCAAGCTTCTGGTCATGGGCAATGGCGGCTCCGCCGCCGATGCCCAGCACCTGGCCGCCGAACTGGTCGGCCGCTTCCTGATGGAGCGCCGGGCGCTGCCGGCCATCGCCCTGACCACCGACACCTCGATTTTGACCGCGGTCGGCAATGACTACGGTTTTGATGAGGTGTTCAGCCGGCAGGTCGAGGCGCTCGCGGCCGCTGGAGATCTGGTGCTCGGCATCTCGACCAGCGGCAATTCGCAGAATGTGATCAACGGTCTGGCCATGGCCCGGCAGAAGGGTTGCTCGACCATCGGCCTGCTGGGCCGGGATGGCGGCGCAATCGCCGGCATGGTCGATATCGGTCTGACGGTCTCAGCAATGGAGACGCCCCGCATCCAGGAGGCCCATCAACTGATCATCCATATCCTCTGCGATCTCGTCGAAAAAGAGCTGTTTGGCTCGCCGGAGAAGCCGTCATGAGCAAATACCGACCGATCCGAACCGACCTGGTCAAGACCTATTCGATCGCCAGCCGCGACAACAAGGTCAACGTGCGCGAGCATTTTGCCGGCCCGCCGCGGGCCGGCGCCAGTTTCGCCGATTTTTATGCCGCGCTGCCGCGCCTGCTGGGAGCTGACGCCATGCGCGGCGTGGTCGATGCCATCGTGCGGGCCAGGCAGGGGGAGCGGCCGGTGGTGCTGGCCATCGGCGGGCACGTCATCAAGTGCGGCCTGCAGCCGGTGCTCAAGGCCCTCATCGAAGCTAAAGTCATCACCGCCGTAGCCATGAACGGCTCGGCGGTGATCCACGATTTCGAGGTGTCGCTGATCGGCGCCACCTCCGAGGATGTCGGCGCGGTGCTGCACACGGGGGATTTCGGCTTCTCCGAGGAGACCGGCGGCGGCATCAACCGCGCACTCAAGACCGCGCTGGGCGAAGGGATCGGCTTCGGCGAGGCGGTCGGTCGTTGCATCATCAACGAGCAGCACCCGTTCAGGGGCGACAGCCTGCTGGCGGCCTGCGTCGCGCAGGATATCCCGGTGACGGTCCATGTGGCGATCGGCACCGACATCATCCATCAGCACCCGGCGTTCGACGGCGCCGTGACCGGCGAGATGTCGGCCCGCGACTTCCGCTTGCTGACCGCCGTGGTGGCCGACCTGAGCGGCGGAGTCTGGCTGAACGTCGGCTCGGCGGTGATCATGCCGGAGGTGTTCCTCAAGGCGCTCTCGATCGCCCAGAATCTCGGCTATCATGTGGACAGTTTCACAACCGCCAACTTCGATATGAACCAGCACTACCGCCCGTTGCAGAACGTCGTCAAGAGACCGACTTCGGGCAGCGGCAAGGGCTACAGCATCACCGGCCATCACGAGATCAACCTGCCGCTGCTGGCCGCGGCGGTGCTCGAAGGCCTGGCCGGCGCCGGTGATGATCGCTGACAGCGCAGCAAGGATACAGTATGGATTATTCACGGTTTGAACACTTTCTCGCCGGCCTGCCCCAGATCACGGCCCTGGTCGTCGGCGACCTGATGCTCGACGAGTACCTCTGGTGCAGCACCGACCGTATCTCGCCGGAAGCGCCGGTCCCGGTCGTCGATATCCGCCGTGAGGATCTGCGCCTGGGCGGGGCCGGCAACGTCATCAGCAACCTGCGCGCCCTCGGTGCCCAGGTCCTGGCTGCCGGCGTGCTGGGTGACGATGACAGCGGCTTGCGCCTGCGCGCCATGCTCGACGACCTGGCCATCGCCACGACCTGCCTGGCGACCGTGCCCGGCCGCACCACGGCCCGCAAGACCCGCATCCTGGCGTCCAACCAGCAGGTGCTTCGGGTCGACCGCGAAAGCCGCGAATGGATCACGCCGGAATGCGAGCAACAGCTGGTCGAGGCCATTGCCGGCCGCATTGGTGAAGTCCAGGTGATTCTGGTCTCGGATTATCAGAAAGGCCTGTTGACGGATACCCTCCTGCAGGACATTATCCGCCTGGGGCGGGCGCACGCCATCCCGGTCATCGTCGATCCCAAGGGCGATGATTATCGCAAGTACCACGGCGCCACCCTGATCACGCCGAATCGCAAGGAAGCCCAGGCGGCCGCCCATTGCACCATCAGCGACGAGGCCAGCCTGGTTGCCGTCGGCCGGCAGCTGCGCGAGCAGATGGACCTGGATGCCCTGGTCATGACCCGCAGTGAAGAGGGGATGTCGATTTTTACCCGCGACGGGCAGCACACCTGCCTGGCGACCCGGGCGCGGGAAGTGTTCGATGTCTCCGGCGCGGGCGATACGGTGATGACCATGTTCGGCCTGGCGTTGGCGAGCGGCCTGAGCATGCACGAGGCGGCCGAGGCCGCCAACGTCGCCGCCGGCATCGTGGTCGGCAAGGTCGGCACGTCGACCGTCACCGCCCGGGAGATTCTCGCCGAGGTCAGCCTGCGCGAGGGCCACTCCGACCGGAAAATCGTTTCGCGCGAAACTCTCGTCCGTCAGATCCCCCGGCAGCGAAGCGGGCAGAGTCGCGTGGTTTTTACCAACGGCTGCTTCGACCTGCTGCACGTCGGCCATGTCAAGTACTTGCAGGCGGCGCGCCAACTGGGCGACCTGCTGGTGCTCGGCCTCAATTCGGATGCGTCGATCAGGCGCCTGAAAGGCCCGAACCGACCGCTGATCGCGCAGGATGAGCGGGCCCACATCCTCGCCGCCCTCCACTGCATCGACTATGTGGTGATTTTCGACGAAGACACGCCGCTCGAACTGATCGAAGCGTTGCGCCCGGATATCCTGGTCAAGGGCGGGGACTACACGCCCGAAGGCGTGGTCGGCAAGGATCTGGTCGAAAGCTGGGGCGGACGGGTCGAACTGATCCAGTTTGTCGAAGGCCGGTCGACGACGGGAATTGTCGAGAAAATCCTTCGACGATTCGGTGAGGAGTGATTTTGACACTCCTCACTCCTCACTCCTCACGCTTCACGGCGAGAAACACCGCCCGCCGGGCGGTGTTTCTGGATCGCGACGGCACCATCAATGTCGAAAAGGATTACCTCTACCGGAGCGAGGATTTCGAATTCATCCCCGGTGCGCCGCAGGCGATCAGGCGGCTCAAAGCCGCCGGCTTCCTGGTCATCGTGGTCACCAATCAATCGGGGGTCGCCAGGGGTTTCTACAGCGAGGCCGATGTCGATCGCCTGCACCGGCACATTCAGGCGGAACTGGCCGGCTATGCGACCGCGATCGACGCCTTTTACGTCTGCCCCCACCATCCGACGGCAGGAGAGGGTCGCTTCCGCAAGGACTGTGTTTGCCGGAAAGGCCTGCCCGGCATGCTGCTGCAGGCGGCGGCAGATTTCGCGATCGACCTGGCTTCCTCGTGGATGGTCGGCGACAAGCTGGCGGATGTGGCCGCGGGAGAGGGGGCCGGTTGCCGGCCGATTCTGGTGCTCACCGGCTATGGCCGGCGGGAGCGTGCGGGCCTTGCCGCGGGCCGGGCGGCGGTCTGCGAAGATCTTCCGGCCGCGGCAAGCTTGATTCTCGCTGACAAGTGAGGCATTATGCTGGGTTAGTGAGGAGTGAGGAGTGAGGAGTGAGGGGTGAGGCCGTAAAGGGTGAGGCGTAAGGAGTGAGGGGTGAGGCGTAAACCTTCAGGCCGAAACCGAATCTTCGATTCCTCCCCTCACTCCTCACCCCTCACTCCTCACTCTTTACGGCACGAACGGAGACGTCACTGTGAAAACCATCCTGGTAACCGGCGGCTGCGGCTTTATCGGCGCCAACTTCATCCGCCTGGCGCGCGAAACCCGCCCCGACGACCGGATCATCAACCTCGATGCCCTGACCTACGCCGGCAACCTGGCCAACCTGGCCGACCTCGCCGATCAGGCGAATTACCGGTTCGTGCGCGGCGACATCGGCGATGCGGCGCTGCTCCAAACCCTGTTTGCCGAAGAGTGCATCGACACGGTCGTCCATTTTGCCGCCGAATCCCACGTAGATCGCAGCATCGCAGGACCGGCCGCCTTTATCCAGACCAATATTATCGGCACCTTCACCCTGCTCGAAGCCGCCCGCAAGGCCTGGTTGTCCGCCTCGCCCCTCATCCCTCACCCTTCACGATTCCTGCACATAAGCACCGATGAAGTCTACGGCAGCCTCGGCGACACCGGCCTGTTCACGGAAACCACGCCCTACGATCCGCGCTCGCCTTACTCGGCGAGCAAGGCTGCGTCCGACCACCTGGTCAG
>RRYU01000194.1_pt1 | contig 19414 bp, 17 predicted proteins | sample 2162651 | NCBI WGS metagenome assembly RRYU01 (sample SAMN10267283, study PRJNA491782) | microbial mat metagenome | isolation source: biomat in the production well | place: Japan: Minami-Kanto gas field, natural gas well KTG3 | collected 2017-06 | reverse complement strand
ATTTTAGGCCAACGCTTAGGCTCTGGCAGAGAATCCAGCTCAGCCATCGTATCCTTGGGTGACTCTATACCCTCTTCCAGATAACGCTTTATGCCTTTCATATGACCGGCACCGATCACGGCCAATATATTCTTGTGGCCATCTTGTTGCATGTCGTCGATCAAACGAGCGGCCATGTAACGATCACGTTCATCGATCAAAGGCAGAAACAGGTCCTGGCGGTCTTCGGCAAACTCGGCAAAGGTGGTCTCCAGGATATCTCCTTCTTTCAATCGCTCGATCTCCGCCTCATCCACATCATCCTTGGTCAGGAGACTAGCCACCAGACCGGAGAACAGATTGAAGCGTTGCCACCAAGCAACGTTACTGGCAACCCGCTTCAGGGTTGTGCCGATCTCACGATCGATCAGCAGTACCGGGGTGTGGTTCTCTTTGGCGTAGTTGATAGCCTCTTTCTGTTCGGCTCCAGGCTCAATTCCGAACTGTTCGGCCAGCCGCTGTTGATAGGCACCCAGCGCCAGACTGGCGGCCACCATAGTGCCCTTGCCCTGTTTTAGAACATTGAACAGATCCATACGCGCTAGTGCATCCGGATCGATGATGGCGTTGTACCTGCTGGGACAAAGCTCTACCGCCACCGCATCGTATTCGCCAGTATGCAGCAACTCACGCACTTTTTCGGCACTTGCGCGAGATACGTGCGCCGTTCCAAGCAATGTAACCCTGCCATCTCCGATCTGCAGCTCGACCTGGGGCTCTACTTTGTCCTCACTCATACAACTTACTCATCAACATAGTGGCGGTTAAAGGCCACGTATGATAACAGCATGCACAACATTTCGGACAGGGATTGCTACTACCAACACTAGATTGAGTGGCAATACTCGCTTAACATGGAGTTCACTACCTCAATTACTTTGGAATAGCCCATGCGAATAGCCAGAAAAATACCTATGGTACTAGCCATTGCCCTGTTTATGACTGGGTGCCAGTTATCCTCACCAATGAAGGCTTTTAAAAATAAGGATATGCAGGACACTCTTACCCAGAGTCTTCATAGCTATGAACTAACAGTACGCTGGGGCGAGCTAAACCAGGTGTACACGTTCCTGGACCCAGAACTAGCCAAAGCAACAACAATCCAGAAGAATCTGGACGGAATAAGGGTAACCCATTATGAAGCCGTCAAGGGGCCTGCCCAAACATCAGAAAAAGAGGCCATGCAGTCAGTCAAGATTCGATACGTCTATGAGGACCGACAGATAGAAAAAACCATGATCGATCACCAGCAGTGGACCTACAATCCAGATAAGAGAGAGTGGCGCAGGACCAACCCAATCCCAAAATTTTAATTACCCATGAATGAAGGAATAACCATACCTCAAGGTAGTCGCATTCTTCTGACCATGGCCGCATTCGTGGTTGTGGTTGCCGGGGTGCGCGAGGCACGGGAACTACTGGTGCCCTTTCTGCTATCGGCCTTTATCGCCATCATTGCAGCCCCTCCCCTGTTCTATCTAAAACGCAAAAAGATACATACAGGATTTGCCCTGGCCTTGGTAGTCGGAGTGGTCGTAATTGCCATAGTGCTACTCGGGGTGTTGGTGGGTAGCTCTATCGACGATTTCTCAGCCCAGCTACCCTTCTACCAGGAGCGACTAAACGGCCAGACAAAGATATTGTTGGCTTGGCTTGCGGAAATCGGAATAGATATACCGCAGCAGACCGCATCTAAACTATTGGATCCAGCCAAGGCTATGCAAATGGCAGCAGCTGGACTCAGCAGTCTTGGCGGACTGCTTACCAATACCTTTCTTATTCTGCTGACGGTTATTTTTATCCTCCTGGAGGCATCCAGCTTTCCGACAAAGCTAGGCGCGATACTGCAAAATCCAGACAGCGGCCTTAGCCGCTTCCGGGGTTTTCTCGATAATATAAACAGTTACATGGCAATAAAAACCGCCACCAGCATACTTACCGGTATCATGGTATTTATCTGGTTGTGGGTCGTTGGAGTTGATTACCCGGTACTCTGGGGCATACTTGCGTTCCTACTTAACTTTGTTCCTAATATCGGTTCTATCATTGCATCAGTCCCCGCCCTGCTGCTAGCCCTGATCCAACTCGGACCAACAGGCGCGCTATGGTCTTTGCTAGGGTATGTAGTGATAAACGTTACAGTCGGAAACCTTATCGAACCACGCTTTATGGGACGCGGGCTTGGACTCTCTACCCTGATTGTTTTTGTTTCTCTGGTATTTTGGGGATGGATCTTAGGGCCGGTGGGTATGTTTCTGTCTGTGCCTCTGACTATGATGATAAAGATATCTCTGGACAGCAGTGACGAAACCCGCTGGATAGCTATACTCCTGGGGCCAGAGGTGGAGACCAAATGAGTCTTATATTCAGCCAACTGCCAGGACGACACGAACGCCATCTGCAACGCAAGAAAGATAACAAGCTGTTCCCGGAATTGCAGCGCGTTATATCTTCTGCGCAATTATTAGAGGCCCAACGCCAGGACCATGAAGAACTGGTTGAGTTTATCACTGGGTTTCGCTCTCTGGTGCAAAGAGTCATTCATCTTCAGCCTAATGAAGAGACGGATGTAATCATCAAGATAAAAGAGCAGTTAGACATAGCCTATGAGCAAGTATCTGGTCTGGCTGATGATCAGACGGAAGCCAAAAATGCCATTAAGAAGTTGACACAGGTAATAATGAATACCATCCGATCTAACACGGTCGGTGATCATCTGGCCCAGAAAGAACTGCAACAGGAACAGAATGCACGCAACGCTCATTACACCCTACTGCAATATCCAATTGTCGCCGACTTGTTACATCCAGAGTCACCCATCCTGGAGAACGAACTTGCACCATCACTGCTAAGTGAAAGCTCAGAGGGACTACAAGCGGCTATGGAACTATTCGACAGTACCCAGTTACAGATCATATGTGAAGATGCCTCCGAACTGTTAAAGCGTTTAGCGGTCGAAGCTAGTGTTCCAGAACAGGCTCAACAACGTCTCACCGAGATTGGAACCAGACTCACCGAAGGCGTCTCAGGGACTATCAACTAGACCTTAGCCTCTACGCCAATGGAGGTGCTGCCTATACTTGCAGGAAGACCTGAATAATTCCATCCTCTGGTACGTATACAGTACGTCCATGTACCACTACTCCATCCTGGATTTATCAGAAAACAAAAAATGACCATGGATTCTTTAAGAAAATTGAATACTAAAAGCCTACTCGACCAAATAATCATTAAGGCAGGAGAGATCATCCTGGGCAAAGAACAGGTATTGCGACTGGCGATAACCTGTGTACTTGCCCGAGGTCATCTGTTGATTGAGGATCTGCCTGGCGTAGGCAAGACCACACTAGCCCATCTGTTGGCACGTCTTTTCGGTATGCAGTATCAGCGCATTCAATTTACCAGCGACCTGCTTCCTGCTGATATCATCGGGGTCTCGATCTATGACCGGGAACAGGAGGCTTTTCACTTCCACCCCGGCCCCATCTTTTCCCAACTAGTACTGGCCGATGAAATCAACCGGGCCACACCCAAGGCTCAAAGCGCTCTTCTGGAGGCAATGGAAGAGCGCCAGGTAACCGTGGACGGAGAGACCAGAAAACTGCCCCATCCCTTCTTTGTGATAGCCACCCAGAACCCCTCGTACCAGATAGGAACTTTTCCCTTGCCCGAGTCCCAGCTCGACCGTTTCCTGATGTGTATTCAGATCGGCTATCCCGATTCTGAGTCGGAACGCAGGCTGCTGGCTGGAAGAGAACGCCGGGAGATGCTCGAATCCATTACACCGGCCATCAACCTGGAGCAACTCGTCTCAATTCAGAGTGAGGTCGATAGGGTATTTGTCTCCGACGCACTGCTTGACTATTGCCAAGCACTGCTAGAGTTTAGCCGCACCAGCCCACGCTTCCATCACGGCCTGTCACCACGAGCGGGGCTTGCACTGTTACGCAATGCCCGGGCCTGGGCTCTGCTGGAAGGGCGCGACAAGGTACTGCCGGAAGATATCCAGGCGATACTGGCCGCCACCGTGAGTCACCGTCTGCACTCAACCTCAGATACAGGTGTAAACGAAGGCGGACAGCTTGCACAGCACCTGTTTGAATCAGTACCAATTCCCTGAGGCTACAAGAATATTGAGTTAAGGGTGAAGATTAAAATACCAGATAGGATGTTACGGATTAATCGAAACGACCCTCAGGGCCGAACGAGGATCGGTCCGCGCCAGATTTATATCTTACCTACAAGATACGGCGTTATCTTTGCTCAGCTATTACTGTTGTTGTTGGTTGGCTCTATCAACTACGGCAATAACCTTGCCTTTTTTCTTACCTTTCTACTGGCAGGACTTGGCATTGTGGCCATGCTCCACACTTGGCGAAATCTAGTCGGACTGGAGTTAACCACAGGAACAGTCGAACCGGTGTTTGCAGGACATGCCGCCAGCTTCGAGATTCATATCATCAATAATAGAGCTGGCGAACGCGCCGGCATATCGCTAGAGACACCGGGGCGGATAGCCGTGTCTACTGATATAGCTGGTAACTCAAGGAGCTCACTCAGACTTAACCGTGATACCAGCTCCCGCGGCCTAATTCCACTTGGACGAATAGTGGTCTCAACCAGCTTTCCACTAGGTCTGCTAAGAGCCTGGAGTTATGTGGAGACAGATGCCACGTGTCTTGTCTATCCAAGACCGGGCGCAAAAAGGCCGCCAGCAACTAGCTCAGACTACGACCGCAGCAGCAGTGGAGATAAAGGTGTGGGGGTGGACGACTTCGTTGGCATTCGCACATATCGAGCAGGCGACTCCCCCAAACACATCAACTGGAAGGCGGTTGCGGGCGAACGCGGACTTCAGACCAAGCAGTTTGGCGGCGACCGGGCGGATCGGGTCTGGCTGGATTGGCAAAGCATGCCGGGGGTGGAGCATGAAGAGCGGCTCAGTCGTATCTGTCGCGGGGTGCTGGATGCATGCGACCGAGAACAGGAGTTTGGTCTACGCATACCTGGGAGTGAGCTAAACCCCAACCACGGGCAGGCACATCGCCATCGTTGCCTTGAAGCCCTGGCTTTATACGAGGGAACAGCATGAACAGGCGGGATAAGGAGCCTCTCAATCAGGGACTGCTGGTCACCCTGATAGTGCTGCTAATTTTGGCAGCGGCCCCACACTTCCTGCATCTACATGGCTGGATAGCCGCATTCTTCGTTGCATCCGTAGTACTGCGGATTGCCTGTATTTTTCGTCCAGAACTGTTGCCAGGACGGTTCTTGCTGTTTCTTCTGGCCATGGCAGGTCTAGCCAATGTAGTTCTGAATCATCCGGTACTCTTCAGTGGCGAAACTACCATTGCCCTAATGACATCAATGGTTGGGCTTAAGTTGCTGGAGATTCATAACCGACGCGATCTCTATATCGTTGTTTTTACATGCTACTTTCTTTTAGCCACCCAGTTTCTGTTCAACCAGGAGATGCTGATGGTGGGCTATGTGCTAATCCTGACAATTGCCCTGACCGCTGTACTTCTGGAAAACAGTCGCCACAAACCAGGTGTAAATCCAGTCGGATCTTTTGGATCGGCCCTGGTATTACTACTCCAGGCACTGCCTATCATGCTGATAATGTTCGTCTTTTTTCCGCGTCTATCTGGCCCCCTATGGTTTATGGACACTGATGAACGTATTGGCATGACCGGACTAAGTGATAGCATCTCCATGGGCTCCATCAGCAATCTGGTACTGTCACGGGACGTGGCATTCAGAGCTGACTTCGCAGGCCAACCGCCCACTCCGCCACAGCGCTACTGGCGCGGGCCTATACTCTGGGATACGGATGGCAGAGGCTGGACCCGTGGGGAGCATATCGCCATCAAACCACCTAAGCTGTCCAGCAACCAACCCGAGACAAAATACTCAATAACCATGGAACCGACAGATAATCGCTGGGTCATGGTGCTGGATCTGCCCTATAACATTCCGGCAGAGACGGAGATGTCTGGGGACTTTCAGGTAACACGCAAAGATCCGATCCGCAGTCGTCTGCGCTACAGCGCCAGCTCCAGGCTTAACTACAACACCGGCCCTATCAGCCCAGAGGAGAGAACACGCGGTCTGCAACTACCGGAAAACATTACCCAGCGCATGCTGGATCTGGTCGAGACTTGGCGAACATTCTCCAGCAGCAACCGGGGGCTGGTTAATAACGCACTCAAGCATTTTCGCGACGAAGAATTCTACTACACCCTGCGTCCCCCACTGCTCGGCAACAATCCCGTCGACCAGTTTATGTTTGATAGCAGACGTGGTTTTTGCGAACACTTCGCCTCCAGTTTTACTCTACTTATGCGTCTTGCTGGAATTCCGTCACGAGTTGTAACCGGATATCAGGGAGGAGAATACAACCCATTCGGAGGCCATCTGATAGTTAGACAATCGGACGCCCACGCATGGTCAGAGGTTTGGCTCAAAGGGCTGGGATGGGTAAGGATCGACCCCACCGCAGCGGTTGCTCCTGAGCGCATCGAGCGCAGCTTTGAGTTCGATGCTGATTTTGCCACTGTCCGACTGGGAATCCCCATTGATTTCAGTGGTGTCAGGCTGGGCATCATGGCCAAGATGATAAAACAGCTACGCTGGGGATTGGATGCAGCAAATGCCTCCTGGCATCGCTGGGTACTGGGCTACACCAGCGAAAGGCAATCTATGCTAATGAGCATGTTGGGGCTGGACTTTCTGAAGGGCCGCCGCCTGGCCTTTGCCATGGTGGGATTTGCCTCCATAGCCGTCCTGATTCTTGGGATCTATCTCTGGCACAATGGCAGAACCAAGATAGATGCAGTGTATAAGGACTATCTGCGTTTCTGTAACAAGCTGAAAAGAAAGGGGTTGGCCCGTGGTTCAACAGAAGGGCCTCAGGACTACCTCAGACGCATCAGCGTTTGGCAGCCAGAGATAGAACAGGTGGCTACAGAGATCATTCGTCTCTATATTGATCTCAGATACGGCAAAAATCGCACCAAAAGTGGACGCAGTTCACTTCACAGAATGATACATAAATTCCGACCTTGATTGATCTGGAACAAGGACCTAGAATCCCAATAAGGCAGTGCGATTTTCTCTTCACCTCACTTCGTGCTAGCCATCGTTCGACACTACCCTTACACAGGCATGCCAGCGCGGCATGGCCCGTCCCGGTAAAGACATATGCAAGGAGCATGAAATGGAAAATGGAAGTAGTCTAGTTACGGAAAAGATATCAAGATTAAGGATCAAGCAAAAAGCACTTGAGGCCAGCTGGCGCAAAACTGGCAACTCTAGTCTGCTTCAGTTTTTCATTGATATCGTCCCTGGCCTGCTGAATGCGGAGCGCTGTTCAATCTTTGTATTTAACCCAACTACAGACATGCTCTGGCTTTACCGTGGAACCGATCTACAGGAAGGACAGATACAAGTACCAAGAAAAAACTCCATGGCGGGCACAGCGCTTTCATCTGGCAACTACAAGGTTGTTACTGGGTTAGAAGAGAAAGCTGGAATTCATGAAATAATCGATGGCAGTACAGGATTTACCACCTGCAACACCCTATCCATACCCATATTTAATACAGCTAACGATCAGGTTATCGGGGTTCTACAAATTCTAAACAAGAGAGGCGCTGGCAACTATAGCAATGAAGACATTGCTCTAATGCAACGCCTGTCAGGTGAAATCGCAAAATATATAGAAAGCATATTCAAACACCAGGAGGTAGCTGACATACTTGTAAAAATAAAGAAAAAGATCAAAGGACTGGAGAACTCTCTAGCCAAAGAAGGCCTAAAAAAAATCAGGAATGAAGAGGTCTTATCCACCATTACTTCACAAACAATCGACGACCGTCCAGAACGGCTTCACTGGATCCATTAGCATACTGCTTCGTATTGCCGAATCTGACAAAAATCATACAACCGCCATTTGCTGGTCTATGATATTAGTTATGTTCTGCCGCGACCCCGGGTGTGACCATGGCATTTGACGAAAACATGGAACCGGAAATTCAGAGGGTACTGGATACTTCTGCAATCCTGGAAATTACAGAGTTTGAGGTCTTCAGACTCTCATACGGCCGTTGGTTTGGCACACCAGCCAGTGACGCTCTTATTGAGCCATTCTTCTGCGACTACATGTTTGGAATGATCGTACCCAGTTGGGTAAACCATTTTACTAGAAAGGTTATGGATCTATACAAAGCCGGTCAGCTTAACCCTGCCAATTACGGAATAACGCCAAAACCCTTCAGCAATGCCGCCGCCCGCATGGGCATCCAGATTGCGGTAATCCTGTCGATAATGATGATATGTCTAGTGCTGCTAGCCGATAACGTTGATGAGTTTTACGACCTGACTGGGCTCCGCTACCACTAGATCCAGCCCCTCCTTAACATGGGCCACAGATAAAATGCTGTGATACGAATTGCACATCTACTAAAATTAGCCCAAAAAATATCCGCCATATTCACACGCACAGTGACAACTTACGTCTGTCAAAGACTTCGTGCCAATATATTTTCATGCTAAAGTCAAAATACAAACCAAAATGCCGAGGACTTTTTGGAGATAATAATGACGCGCTGTTTTATTCTTGTTGTTGTGCTGCTCTGTTTTACTTCTCCTCTAAATGCGGCCTGGAAAGATCCTGTACATGGCTTCAGTCTGGACATCCCAAAAGGCCAATGTCTTCAATGCCAACAACAACGCGACTAATGAGATGCTGGCCAACTGGACGATCAAAACCTAGAAGAACCAACCATGATCATGAGAAAAACAACCTTCATCATAGCGCTCATTAGCATGTTTTATGAACTAGCCGCAGCCCCCTCCCGGGATAAGGCGAGCCCAGGCAATGGTGCCGCCATAATGAACAAGGCCGCAACAAGCGCAGGCCTTTGAGTCGATCACTCAATGAATAACGAAGGTAACAAGCACACGACCAGACATCTCCTCCTGTTGCTCTGCGCAGTGGCACTCCTCGCGCCCGCACGCCTAATGGCCAAAGACGGGCAATTAACTCCTCCCCAGATAATCCATTCAGATGCAGGGCAAAGACATCTAAATAGTTCGCATCTGCGCGCATCGGCCAGAACCAGCTCCCAGATAGATCTGGATGGAGATCAACGCCTGGAAGAGATATTGGTGGTGCCATTTGGTGAAAATGAGGAAGGACAGTTCCTATATCTCGCCGTGCTTGATGACAACGGAGATATGATCTGGACCGGCCCCAAGGAGTTCAGCACAGAAAATCCACTGATACTTGGGGAATGGCATTTCGGTATCAGTCTGCCAGAGGTGGTTGGCGACATAGATGGGGATGGACAGATTGAACTGGTAGTGCCTGCACCCCAAAGCGATGTATCTCCAACGTCATTTCGTATACTGCGTTGGCATTCTGGCAGCTTCGAACCGATCTACACATCAACACTGATGGAAACACCCCAAGGCACAGGCAGATTTATCTGGTCAGATAGAGGCCAAGCCACAGGGACCTGGGTAGCGGCCTTTGACACCATTCCCAATCCGGGAGCGGTGGAAGTAAAGATCGTGGAATATCACGGCGGTACCGATGTGAATATGTACAGGGCGCTACTCAGAAGAGACGCGACGGGATTTACCTTTCAGGGCAAGCTTGGGAAGACAGACAATCACGGGGACAATCTGCCACCAACAAATCCAGACAGCTATCGCGCCTTGCTTGGCCACACAGATCATGTGAACTCGAAAGGCGTGCGACTATCAGATGTAGCATCCATCCTAAGACAGGACCGCGCCAACTATCATCATTTTCAACGGCGCGATCATGAAGATGGGCACGACCGGTTTTTCTCCAGCGCATCTGAACGCGCATCCATTGGGCAAATGCCCATCCGCTGTAACGATCCAGACTGGGAGCGACGCATCATCAATGGAACGCCCCTGGTTGAAATCTCAGTGAGACGTCATGGGCTTGAGCTACATATTTTGCATGATTGACCAATAGCCTACAAATATGCCAACAGAGAACATCGATAATAAATAGTTGCATTATTTCAACAATGTATTAACATTAGTTAACATACTTTATAGTTAATTGGTGTATAACCATGAAAAATAAAGATTATTACTTAGAAGGGGCGCTACCTGTATACGAGGTAACTGAACTGACTATGGAAGAAGCGCTGTTCGCGCTCTCCGGCCGCAAGGACAACAAGATAAGCTCAGGCATCCTGTCAGGTGAAGTCCTGAATAAGTACTATCAAAAACACTCCACCCGCGAGCTGAAACACTAAACAGACGGTTAGAGCAGCACCTGCTCAATCCCTCCCCGTGATAGTCTTTTTATAAAGTCCTGATCCCAAGATTCACCCAGCCGCCCCCTGGCCAGCTCCTCTACGATATAGCTGACCTTTAGCCCGGTATCATCAATGTACCGGTTAAGTCCCTGCTGGCAGGCCGGACATGACGTGAGCATACGCACACTATCATCCGTCACCCGCTCCTCACCAGTCAGCCGCCTTATCCCACCGCTCAAATCTTCCAACTTCCGGAAACGCAGCTGACTTGCTATATCTGGCCTTGAGGTACCAAGGGTCCCGGCCTCACCACAACAACGCTCTGACAATAAAACATCCGATGACATAAGGCTGGATGCCACGGCCAAAGGGTTGTTCTGTTTGATCGGACTGTGACATGGATCGTGATAAAGATACCGAACGTCCTTGGACTGCTCTAGCGCCACCCCCTTTTCCATCAGATATTCATGGATATCCAATAGCCGACAACCAGGAAATATCTTTTCAAACTCATACTCCAATAATTGATCCATACAGGTTCCGCAGGAGACGATAACGGTGCGGATATCCATATAGTTGAGGGTATTGGCAACCCGATGAAATAGCACCCGATTCTCGGTGGTAATGCGCTCGCCCTCGGCATGCTGACCAGCCGCTGTCTGCGGATAGCCACAACAGAGATAACCCGGCGGCAACACCACCTTGACCCCCAACTCATACATCATGGCCAGAGAGGCAAGACCCACATTACTGAACAGGCGCTCAGAGCCACAACCGGGAAAATAGAACACCGCATCGGATTCATCCGTGATCTTTTCATGATTGCGCAGGATCGGTACGGTGGTGGCATCCTCCAGACCCAACATGGAACGCATGGTCTGTCTTGGCAGCTCCACCCTGAGAGGCTTGCGCACCAGACCAACTATCTGCGCCTTTAGATCCGGCCTGCCGGTGGTGGCAGCCGGAATATCGTCTTGTTTACCCAGCAAACCGAAATGCCTAGACAGGTCATGACCCAGGCTTATGGCCTTAAACCCCCACTCCAGCATGCCCTTGCGTAGAATACGAATGAGACGCGGATCGGTCGCATTAAGGAAGGACATGGCCGCCCAGGTACCAATGTTCTTACGCTTCTGTCCCCTTTGGGTCAGGATCTTGCGCATACGAACAGTTACGTCGCCAAAGTCTATATCTACCGGACAGGGAGACTCGCATTTATGACAGATGGTGCAGTGATCAGCTACATCGTTCATCTCCTCAAAATGCCTTAGAGAGAGACCGCGCCTGGTCTGTTCCTCATACAAGAACGCCTCGATGATAAGGCCTGTCCCCAGGATCTTGTTACGCGGCGAGTAGGGCAGATTCGCCCTTGGCACGTGGGTCTGACACACCGGTTTACACTTACCACAACGCAGACAGTGACGCACCTCGTCGTTGAGAGCACCCAACTCGCTGGCCTCAAGGATGATCGCCTCCTGCTGCACCAGACGCAATGATGGAGTGTAGGCTGAATCCAGTCCGGAATCCGGCATCAGCTTGCCGCGATTAAATATCTGTCTCGGGTCTACCTTGTTTTTGTATGCAACAAAATCACGAAGTCTGTCCTCACCCAAATAACGAATCTTGGTCAGGCCAATCCCATGCTCACCGGAGATCACCCCATCCAGAGAGCTGGCCAGCTGCATGATACCATCCACCATGCGATCGGCCTCACGCAACATCTCGTAGTTATGAGAATGTACCGGGATGTTTGTGTGCACGTTGCCATCACCCGCGTGCATATGCAGGGCCACGAACAGACGCGCGTCCCGAATAGCTGCATGGATCTGTTCCAGACGATCCCGCACCGGCCCCATATCCTGACCGTCGAAGATATCGTTCAACCTGCCCGCCACCTCGTGACGATAGGATTGCACCAGCTCTCGGCGCAGCATCAATTGCAGCAGGGAATCCTCTGGATCATAGCTGTCGACATCATCCTCCAACAGAGACATATGCTCCTTGGCAGCCCCATCTAGATTATCCAGGATCCGCTGCCAGCGCCCACGGGCATCCGTCACCGCCTGAATCGCCATCTCCTGTTTTGACTCGAAGATGGCGTCGTTCTCTGCCGATCTCTCATACTCTTCACTCTGACGCGCCTCGGGCATATCACCCCGCAAATATTCGATCACTCCATCCATGATCGCAAGCTTGTTGCTAATGGACTGCTCGATATTTATGCGCTCGATCCCACGGTTATATTCCGCCAAACGTTCCAGAGGGATCACCACGTCCTCATTGATCTTGAAGGCATTAGTATGGGCAGAAATGGCAGCGGTGCGGGCACGGTCCAGCCAGAAGCGACGCCGAGCCTCCGGGCTCACGGCGACAAAACCCTCACCGTCGCGGGCGTTGGCCAGACGCACCACCCCGGACGCGGTTGCCGCCACCAAGTCCTGATCATCAGACACCAGGTCCGCAATCAACACCATCTTGGGGCGCACATGACGCGAGGCCTTGGTGGAGTATTTAACCGCCCGGATATAGCGCTCATCCATGTGTTCCAGACCTGTCATCTGCACGCCATCGCTCTTCTCTATCAGATCCCTGATCTCAACAATTGCCGACACCGCATCGGTCAGATCGGCACCAAAAAATTCCATACATACAGTACGCACATGCTCCGGCATGCGATGCAGGATAAACCGGGCAGAGGTGATGAGCCCGTCACATCCTTCCTTCTGCACCCCAGGCAGGCCACTGAGAAACTTGTCCGTTACATCCTTGCCTAGCCCCGCCTTACGAAAGGAATCTCCCGGTATCTCCAGGATCTCAGGTTCACCAATCAGACCCTTTCTCTTGCGGTCGAATCTGTTGATGCGAAAACTGACCATCTTCTGATCGTGGATCTTACCGAGGTTGTGGTTAAGCCGCTCCACCTCCAACCAGTTTCCATCCGGCATCACCATTCTCCATGAGGCCAGATTATCCAGGGTGGTTCCCCAAAGCACCGCTTTCTTGCCGCCGGCATTCATGGCGATATTGCCGCCGATGGTAGATGCGTTTTGCGAGGTTGGATCGACCGCAAAGGCCAGTCCGTTTTGTTCAGCCAGGTCGGAGACTCTTTTTGTGACCACACCACAACCGGCCAGGACCGTTGCAACCTTGCCATCAACTCCGGGGAGTTCGATGTGCTCTATCTCACTCAGCTGTTCCAGCTTTTCGGTGTTTATCACGGCACAGTGGGGATCCAGCGGAACCGCACTGCCGGTATATCCGGTACCACCACCACGGGCGATGATCGTTAGACCGCAGTCGATACAGGAGCGAACGATGGCGGCCACCTCCTCCTCGTGATCCGGAGTAATCACAACAAACGGCGTCTCTACACGCCAGTCGGTGGCATCTGTGGCGTGGGATACCCGGGCCAAGCCCCCGAAGTCGATATTGTCTCTGCGGGTAACCCGGGACAGAACCTTTGTTACGGCCTTACGCAAGCGCTCATTCTTTTCGAAACAGGCGGCAAAACGATCAACTGCCTGACGTGAGGCATCTAACAATTTCAGTGCCTGCTGATTGTCACTGGCCCTATGTTCGAATTGGTCCAGACGATGATGCAGGGCATCTATCAGGGCCTTTCGTCGCTCCTGGTCGTTTTGGATGTCGTCTTGCAGGTAGGGGTTTCTCACCACTACCCACATATCTCCCAATACCTCGAACAGCATACGCGCAGAACGCCCGGTCCTGCGACTGCCACGCAGTTGCCCAATCAAATCCCACATCTCTTCACCCAGAAACCGGATAACGATCTCCCGGTCGGAGAATGAGGTATAGTTGTAAGGGATCTCACGGATGCGATTGCTGGCCTGACTGCTCATATCTGCCTAAATCTATTTTGAATGAAAAAATGAATTTTGAAGCATACCTCAGTCTCGGCATATGGGGGAGGCCATCGACCCAATTACTTCCGTCCACAACAAACCTTATCCATGATGGCTGAATGCTTGGATGGGGCCACAAGACAGATATAATGCAACAACTACAGAAGAGACAAAAACCCATCAACGCGATAGGAACCCCTCCATCATGCCGGACACACAAGCGGTTTTTCTGGATCTTGATAGCGTCAGCCACAACGACATGGACCTGACACCTCTGGAAAGTACCACTCCCAACTGGAACTACTTCAATCTCACCACCCCGGAGCAAACCGGCACACACATTGGCCAGGCTGAGGTCGTCGTCAGCAACAAGGTGGTACTGAACCGGGAGACCCTGCAAGGATCTGCCAATATCAAGCTGATCTGCATCGCCGCCACCGGCACCAACAACGTGGATCTGGTTGCAGCCAAAGAGCTGGGGATCACAGTCACCAACGTAGCAGGCTATTCGACCCCTTCGGTGGTTCAGCAGGTATTCGCCATGATCCTGAACCTAATCACACGCCAGACGGAATATGCCCATGCCATCAGAGACAATCGCTGGCAACAAAGCGAGCAGTTCTGTCTACTCGATTTCCCCTTTCGCGAGATAGGCGGCAAAACCCTGGGGATCGTCGGCTACGGCGGCCTTGGACGTGCGGTAGCCCGGGTAGCTGAGTCCTTTGGCATGAGAGTGATGCTGGCGCAACGTCCTGGAGGCCCAGATCAAGATGGCCGCGTTCCGCTAGATGAGATGCTGCCCCAGGTGGATGTGCTGTCTCTGCACTGCCCCCTCACACCCGAGACCCAAAACCTGATCGGAGGGAAGGAGTTGGCCAAAATGAAATCAGATGCGCTACTAATCAACTGCGCACGTGGCGGGATTGTAGATGAGATGGCTCTGGCGCAGGCTCTGCGCAATGGAGAATTGGGAGGTGCAGGAGTAGACGTGTTGGCCGTAGAACCACCTACTTCGGGAAATCCATTATTAGATCCAAGCATCCCCAACTTACTACTCACACCACATATCGCCTGGGCCAGCAGGGAATCACGCCAACGCCTGATCAATGAGATAGCAAAGAATATTCTGGCGTTTTATGCTGGAGAGAAGAGAAATATTGTGGCCTAACTATAAATATCTGAGCAAAAAACCCTGGGGGGAAGCAAACCTCTTTCCAATCTACTGGTTAGATCGGAAACCAAATTTAGGCGTAAAAATCCTTTTCACATTACGCAACCAGATAAAACCTATGTACAGTTCTATCTCCCGTATCTGTTAGTCATCCAGTATCTCAACCATTGAACAGGCCGCTGCAAACGTATCCGACCCTTCCGTCAATTGGTCACAGCGTATCACCTCGGCCTTGGCATGCAGAGGCGGGGTAATATCCGTACCTGGCTGTAACATGATAGAGAGCTGACTGCCCGGCTCAACCTTCTGCTTGATCCAGAGCAGGATTCCACCGCTGCTAAGATCCTTTACAATGGCCTCATCCATCTTGCCGGAACCATTGACCTGGAATTGCGCAGTGCTGTCAATCGACATGCGGTGAAAATCACGTTTTTCCTTATATTCCATCATTCTTGATTGCTCCACTTGATTAAAAGAAGCTATCTCAATTAGCCGCAATACTCGAACATGCGACCTAATGCATCGTATCCTGGCATCAGATTACATAACAATGCATCGTTCACATTATATCCATGGAGGCGGTGAATACACGTCGAAATAGAAAAAAACACAGGAAGAAAATTCGTTGTGTACCTTCAAATCATCACAGCATCAAATATCACTCTTTCTGCAGTTCCTCTGCTTGTCTGTGGGTAAGATAACGCCAGGGAAGCGGCATCAGTCCTGGGACCAGATTTCGGTAACGCTGATATCTCTCTCCGTGGTAGATCAGCAGCTTTCGCTCTTCCAGGCGAGACCCAACAATAAAGTAAAGCGTAATGACAATAGCGGTAACGAGAAAGGGAAGATCCATATCTCTTGTCCATACCAAGACCAGACTCAAGCTATACCAGGGGTGGCGAACAAACCGATGTAACGTGGAGAGGTGAAACCCTTCCTGATCTTCAACTGCGGTCTCTCGCTCTCGCCACTGGCGAGTACCGAGGAATTCACTGCCATCGTAGCCCTGCAAGGACCATAACACCCCGGTCAGCGCCAGGAGCGCGAACCCATTTGCGATCCACCAGGCCGGGCCACTCCATTGCCAAAGCAAAGGGCCTGGCAAGGTGTATGTCAGCCAGAGCGGGGGAATGATCAGAACCAGCGCCAGTAAGTTGTAACAGAGACGATAGGCTGGCATCAATTTTGGCCAGTGATCCGCCACATACTGTTTTAGCGATAACGATGCTAGCCATGAGTGGATAGCAAAGTAGGACACCCATGCCAAAACCAGGCTTAGCATGGCGTAAAAATGTTCGGCCATGTAATTGGCTTTAGACCTTGAACTTTCCGCTCTTCAGGCGCTCCGCCTCCATCATCTCCAACTCGCGAGAACCGGACACCACGATCTCTGGATCTGGTACAAAATCCAGATCTGGGTCGAGTCTTTCATATGGCACTGAGTTGAGAATGATCTTCATCACATTCAGACGCGCCAGATGCTTGTCGTTGGAGCGAATGATTGTCCACGGCGCATGGGTAGTATTAGTCTGGCGCAGCATCTCATATTTCACATTAGTGAAATCGTCCCAGCGCTCCTGGGCCTGAACGTCCACCTCGCTCAATTTCCATTGGCGTAGCGGGTCGGTCTTGCGTCGTTCGAAACGCCGCTCCTGCTCTTCTTTGGTGACACTGAAATATAGCTTTATCAGGATGGTTCCATGGCGCACCAAATCCTTCTCAAACCCGGACACGCCACGCATGAAGTCTCTATATTCACGATCAGTACAAAAACCAAACACCGGCTCCACCATGGCACGGTTGTACCAACTGCGATCGAACAAGACTACTTCACCACCTCGTGGAAACTGTTTTACGTATTTTTGGAAAAACCACTGGGTCTTCTCCTGGTCACTGGGCTTGCCCAGTGCCACCACCCGATAGTGCTTTTCATTCATGTATCTGGTGACACGACGTATGGTCCCGCCCTTACCTGCCGCATCCCTTCCCTCGAACAGAATAATCATACGGGTGCCACTTAGCTCCAGATACTGCTGCATACGTATCAGCTCAGCCTGATAGGGTTTAAGTATCTGCTCTCGACGGTAGCGCTTAACCGCTTTACGTACATCATTTTTCAGGGCTTTATTGGCAGCTGATAGCTTCAGATAACTCTTCTTGAACTCATCTGTCGGCATAGCCTTTCCGTCCAGTTCCATTACATCCGGATCCTTGACCTCAGACAACTCATCAGGAGAATCAACTATTACTTCATCTGTCATGTATGTTATTCCTATTAACTCTGGCCTTTAACATTTCATACTATGCCATGCGGTCTGGATTCTTGCATGTGCTTTTGTAGGTAAAACTGGCGGTAAAACGCCCGGCATTACTAACGATTTTACCATTAAGCGTATACGAATCTGGATAATTGGGGGTTATCCATCAATACATAGGCATAACTCATTGCCCATTCCTTCAGGCTGTATAAGAATACCCGTATTCACTAATAGAGCGGCTATTTTTACCTTAACTGCAAACGAGTACCAAAATCACCATGATGATCCATAACCCTGAATCCTACATTAAAGCCACTGAACTGGAGATTATGGAACGTACGCTCCCTCTGTCCGGTTCCCGTATTTTAGAGCTTGGCTGCGGGCGCGCCTGGATGACTAGGGTGTTGGCGGAACAATTTTCACCAGAGATCATCATTGCCACCGAGGTAGATCAGATTCAGCACAAGAAAAATCTGCTTATCGACGACCTGCCGTGTGTGAAATTCGAATATTGTAGCGCTACGGAAATTAACCGACCAGATGCCAGCATGGACCTGGTTATTATGCTCAAATCTCTACACCATGTTCCGGTGGAACTCATGGACCAAGCCCTGACTGAAGTAGCTCGGGTACTGAAACCTGGCGGTCTGGCCTATATCTCAGAACCTGTGTATGAAGGCGAGCTGAATGATATTCTAAGGCTGTTTAATGACGAAAAAGAGGTGCGACAGGCCGCTTTCAATGCAATTGTAAAGGCCGTGGATAAGGGGGTTTTAGATCTTAAAGAGCAACTATTCTTCAACGCCCCTGGCCACTACCGCAACTTTGAGCACTTCGAACAACGCATGATTAATGTTACCCATAGCGACCACCAGATAGATGACGCCCTATACCTAAAGATCAGGCAGGCATTTTTGCAACACATGACCAAAGGCGGAGCTAATTTCCTCAAGCCTTCTCGGGTAGATCTATTGTGTAGCCCAGATGACTCAGCCCCTGACACACCTAAAAAATCATGAGTATTTTCTTTATTTCCTGACACCAATAATTCTGTTGCTATTAGCTAATCTCTTTGTTACATTTGCAAATGTGAATCATTCCTAATTGACTCTTTCCTAATGGCTCTCGATCAAGACAATCCGCAAACCAGACCCAGCACCCTTGGCCAGTTGCCGATTGGAGGACGCGCGAAGATCATCAAGATTGACGCCAACCGCTTTATTATTCGGCGTCTCATAGGTCTTGGACTGCGAGTTGGCTCTGAGATATCTATCTTGCATCATCGCGGCAAGGGTGTGGTTATAGCGATTGAGGGAAACCGTATAGCCCTAGGGGATGGGGTAACAGATAAGCTTCTAATAGAGCAGATCGACGCTCTGTAATTTTGATTAGCTATATCGCCAGACTATATTAATATATTTAACCGGATCCATTCCGGCACAGAGAGGTTCAGGTGCTAACAATCGCACTCGGCGGCAATCCCAACTGCGGAAAGTCTGCCCTTTTTAATCAGCTCACCGGTATACGTCAGAAGACAGGGAACTGGCCTGGCGTAACCGTCGATCGCAAGGAAGGCCGCTTCCGGCTGGAAAACGAAGAGGTCACGATTGTTGATCTGCCAGGCATCTACTCTCTGGACGCCTCATCCCTGGATGAAAAGATAACCCGCGATTATCTGCTCTCTGGTGAAGCCGCCATGATCGTAAACATCGTGGACGCAGTGAACCTTGAGCGCAATCTCTACTTTACAGTACAGATGCGTGAAATGGGCATACCCAT
>RRYU01016959.1_pt1 | contig 19418 bp, 18 predicted proteins | sample 2162651 | NCBI WGS metagenome assembly RRYU01 (sample SAMN10267283, study PRJNA491782) | microbial mat metagenome | isolation source: biomat in the production well | place: Japan: Minami-Kanto gas field, natural gas well KTG3 | collected 2017-06 | reverse complement strand
GCATGGGGCAGACCGTGGCAATCGCTGCATTGCGGGACCATCTTGTGCTGGTCGACATGACAGGTTACGCAGGGCACCTGGTTATGCTTGCTCTTGCTGGCGGCCAGCTGGTTGAAGGCCGTGTCATGGCAGGACGCACACAGAGGGGAACCGGTATCGGGTCCATAGGCCAGCTCAAGCGGTTTATGCGCCTGGTGGCAGGCAGCGCAATCCGCCTGGACCATCGTCTCGGAGTGCGGCGCATGACAAGCCACGCAATCGGGAATGTTGCCATGGGTGTCAGCATGGCAGAAGTTGCAGGAGACCTCGGCGTGCATGCTCGGACTGACGGCCATCTGCTCACCGGGGCCGGTGTGGCAGGTTTCGCAAACAGCCTTGATTTCACCTTCAAGCTTGACATCCAGCGGCTGATGCGGATTGTGGCAGCTCATGCATCCGGCGACTTCATAGTGGCTGGTTCCCGTGTGGCAGTTGCTGCACTCGGGTATGTTATTCGCAACCTGGGGACGATGCCCTTCGTGACAGGCCTGGCAGTCAATCTCGGTTTTGTGCGCCGCACCCTTCATTTCAATCTCAGCCGACTGCTGATTATGGCACTTGACGCAGTCGGCCGCCGTCAATACCGCCTGCTGCGCCTGGGCACTCGTGACGCCCCACCCCAAAAAACATCCCGCACCCAGCAACACGACAGCAAGTCTTTTCGCAACACCCTTCATTAGTCTCTCCTCCCTAACAGTTATGAAACCCGAACCCAGGTGAAAACTTTCTCAGGGCAGACCCCCGATTAAATTAGAATTTTGCCACACCTTTTTAACGTTTCGTCCGATAAAGTGTCAACACTAAAATAGGTGGACACTCATGATGCAAATAGTTGTATATAATGAGGTTTACCAAAGGGCGACCGGCTGCGAGCCGGAACTGCTGCAACAGCCACTAAATTCGCGGGGAAGAACGAGGGTTAAAATAAAACAGGCACCTGGGATTTCCCTCATAAATACTTGTAATTATTTTACCTTCCGCACTGGGAACAATGTCACTAGGCCTGGAACAACCGGCAGAGACGCCCCAAAAAAGGCGGACCCATTGATTCGGGAGCAACAGCAAAAGCGAACCAACCAGTCCGGACGAGGCATGCCCCCCAAGCCCCAGAGAACTTACGACCGTATTCGGGATTATTTGCGCGACCGCAATCTGCTGAGCCTTTATGGCGTCGCGCAGCCCCTTGCCAACTTTGAGAAGCTGGATAAACACCATTGGCTGTCATCTTGACACCGCAGGAAACTGCTGCCAAATCTTGCTGTCAAGAATGCGGCCTGCCCTTTTCTTGTTCACTCCTCCCCACTGCTTGAAGAAGAAGGGGATCTCCTGTGAAGTGCACTGGTCTCGTATGTCTCGCACCCAACCACTGTTCATAGGTCTCGCGCCAGGGCCGGACTCACCGCCGACTATGACCCAATCTACGGCATCTAAGATGAGATGATGCAGTGGCCCAAGCAATGGCTCACAGGAAAGGAAGCGTACGGCCGCAGGTACCTGCGCAAGGTCTTCAATGCGGTGGACATAGTCATCGTTCTCCACCGTTACTCCTATCCACAGGTTCTTAGGCCATTGGAGGTCTGGTGCGATGCTGGCAAGCCGTTCTGATCGCTTTGTCAGCAGTTGATATGTGTGCTGAGGGGTCGCCTTGATAACGGCAAAGACTTCGCGAATGAACTCAAGCGGGACATCATTGTGGAGTAAGTCTCCCATTGAGCACACAAAAACCATGCTTGGCTTGCGCCAAGTTGCAGGAGCTTTTAGCTCCTTGGAATGTGTCGCAACCTCGAATCCCTTTGCGTACTTCGCCTGTCCCATGGCTTGAAGACGCAGTGCCATGCGCTCTGCGTAACAATGTTCACATCCAGGGCTAATCTTGCTGCAACCAGTAACAGGATTCCAGGTTGTTTCCGTCCACTCTATCTTCGTATTACTAGACATTATGCGAATAGTGACCTTTGTCCGTCAGGGGGGATGCGTTGTGCTTTCTTCCAGAAATCGAGACCGCGTTCATGCTTAGTCGCGAATAGCAGACCATAGTAATGCTTGATGGGTTCGCGGTCAAAGTGCTTGTACCCAAGTTCGCCCAGACCTCGCTCAAGCTGCCTCAGGAACGCGACCTTAAGCTCTTTCTCTGAAGAGAGCCGCCGAATTTCCTCTCTTTCAAAGAATCCCGGTGCGTTCAAGAACCGTTCGTACTTTCTTCTTACCGGGCCATCCTTTTCAATCGCTTTCTTGGCGTTGCGAACGAAGTCGGTCCCGTCGGCGACGTTAATTATCAAGTCCGCCCGGCCAAGGCTATTTGCAAGATGAGCAAGTGTACTGAAAGGCAGGCTCAAGTCTGTTGGGTCGACGAACACCAAGCATAGATCGTCACTTGGTATATGCCTGATTGCATCATCTATCGATTCAACAGAGTTATAGTCACCCTTGACAACATACGTCACTGGTGTAGGTTGCCTAAGACCGTTTATCCGTTTCTCCAGAGTTTCAAGAACATCATCGTCAAGATCTATGAAAGTGGCATCGGTCAGCAGGGCGGCATGAGGATGTCTGAGCAATGCAATCGCAGTGCCGTCGAATTCGTTTCTATTCTGCCTGTTAATGACTCGCCCTGGGCCAGAGCAAAGCTCTATGTAGTGCAGGGCATAAAAGTTCTTCATCCCTTGAGTGAAGATACCAAGATACTGGAGTAGTCGAAATACCTTGTCTCTCCCCCATCCACCGACACAGCGCAGAGGGAGACCATCCAGTGTTGAAACTATTTTCTCGCAAAGGCCTCCATCGTCACACGATTCTTTTCTCTTGTCGGAATCACAAACCAAGCAAGCAGCATTGTTCGAATCACGATAATCGATATCTATGCGCATGAATCCCCCTGCTGTATTTACCCTCTAAGTGCCGCCAGTGCCTCGGCTATCTCCCGCCCTTTAGCCTCGATGAAGTCGAGTAGCTCTGCAGGAGTACGTTTGTCCTCTTCTACCTTCGCGTTGGGGTTGACAGCCTTCAGGTCGTAGACGACGTTTTCGATCTCCTCGGCCTTGTTCGCTTGCTCTCGGGCCTCTTTGGTCAGATCGGCCACCCTTTGCTGTGCCTCAGCCAGTGCGTCCTTATCGAGCGGCTTGGCCTTCTTTATGGCCTTGACCTTGTCGGCCCACTGGACGGCTTCCTGTTCCTTCTTGCGGGCCTGCTGCTTGAATGGTTCGGCGTCCTCGCTGGCCTTCTGCTTGCGGGCCACCAGATCGATTGACCAGCTCATCTCGCTGTCGCCATGTGTCGGCAGCAGCCGCAAGAATTCCTCGAACTTATCCAGGGTCAGCGGCGTTTTCTTGCCGACCTTGATGCCAGAAAGATCGTAGTACCAGATCTTCTCGGTGTGCTCGCCCTTCTTAAAGAACAGCAGGTTGGTCTTGACACCGGCACCGGCGGCTGTGAACACGCCACCTGGCAGACTGACGATGCAATAGAGGTTGTTCTCCTCCAGCAGCTTGCGCTTGGTTTTGACGAAGGCAGTTTCATTGGTGCGGAAAAGGACACCCTCGTCAAGCACTATGCTGCAGCGACCATCGTCCTTCAGGCTGTCCATGACATGCTGCAGGAACAGAACTTGAGTGGAGCTGGTCTTGTAGGCGAAATTGGTTTGGGCCGCCTTCCCTTCCTTGCCGCCGAAGGGGGGATTGGTAAGAACCACGTCGAACTGAGCCGGGGCGGTATCGAACAGTCCGTCGTAGACTTTCTCGTTGGTCAGGGTGTTGCCATGCCACAAGTTAGGCTGGTCAACGCCGTGCAGAACCAGGTTAGCCAGGGCGATCGGGTAGATCAGGTTCTCTTTCTCGCGGCCGAAGAAGGTCTTGTGCTTGAGGGCATCAAGCTGCTCCGCCGTGGCATTGGTTCCCAGGGCAGCCCGCATGTACTCGTAACTCTGCGCCAGGAATCCGCCTGTGCCACAGCCGGGATCGTAGACGGTTTCGCCGGTCTGTGGGTCGGTGGCGCGGACCATGGCGCGGATCACTTCACGGGGTGTGAAGAACTGGCCGCCGTCGCCGCCCTTTTCGCCCATCTTGAGCAGGAGTCCTTCGTAGATCTGAGACAGGGTAAAAACATGGGTGTCATCCACGTTGTCAGCGCTGATACCGTGGACCTTATCGAGGATCTCGCAGAAGTTGCGCTCTGTATCGATCCTGACCCGTTCGACACCGGACATGATCTCGCTGATGACCTTCTGGCGAGGTGACGCACCCGCCTTGTCCTTCAGCCCCTTCAGGTGTGGCAACAGGCCGCCGTTGACGAAACGGAAGAGCTCGCCGGAGCTACCGTCCAGGTGCAACTCCTTGCGCTTCCAGCCGAGCTTGTGGCCATCGTCATGAAACATCTTCACCTCATCGTCGAAGGGTGCGGCCCAGTCCTGCCAGCGGTAAGGTGCAGCCAGAGATGGCGTAAATTCCAGACCCAGAGCTTCCATCTCCTCCCCTTCACGGGTTTCGTGATCATCGAGGATGCGCAGAAAGAGTATCCAGGTCAGCTCAGGGACGTATTGCATGGCCCCGGCACAGTTGGACCGGCGCATGATGTCACAGATGCTCTTGACCGCAGAATTGACTGACGACTGGCCATTGAGCTGTTTTTTGGCAGTGCCAATCGGCGGACGACCACTTTTTTTGGGCTCAGCTGTCTTGGATGTACTGTTGGCAATATTCTTACTACCCGTGTGTCGACCCATGTTGTTACACCCTTACCTTCGCCAGACGTGGACAAATTGACTTTTCGAATTGGATCATCGCTTCAACCATCTCCTCATGCAGCACTGACCATTTTTCCGGCGAAGACCAACCACCACTTTTAATAACCTTCCTGATACGGCAAGCACGTTTTTCATCGAGTCTCTGCCAGTCTAATTCCCCACCGAAATCGTGCTCGATCTCTTCACGCTGCTGATACAACTCGTCAAAGATGGCCTTGTTCTTAACTCCAGTTTCTCTATCATAATCTATGTAGAGTTCTACCTGACCGTGATCCATGGTCACTGCAAACTGGTAGTAAATACCCGACTTACCTGCACCGGTGGCAATCCACCCATCCTTGCTCGGGGAGATGTTTGCAAACAGGCGTGTTCTGCCTGAGATCACTTCAAGCACTTTCTGCCAGAACTCATAGCGTTTATGGTGACGATCGGCCCATTCTTTTTTCTTCTCGCCAATCTCTTTTGTCTGGCGGTCGGGAGCAGCAAGGACAGTAAAGAGCGGGGCGAACGGTGAATCGCCAATGCGCACCGCTTCAACCTTAACGAGATAGAACGAGATATTGCTCGGCGTCGATTCGTTGAGCCAGTCGACAACCTTCTGGTGTTCACTTCTGGGCTCGGTGGTGATCCAGATCGCAATACTGGCATCAAGGTTAACCAAATACGTCAAGAGCTTTCCGAGATGATCGTGGTCAGTCTTCTCCAGTTGGTTTTCGATGATGACCGGGTTTCCGTCGCCGTCTGCACAGAGGAGGTCAACGCTGAAGTCACCAACGGATTGCTCACGTTGTTCAACCATCAGGGAGATCTTAAGGCGTTCCGCCAGCGCGTCGATGTGCTCCTCAAGCCATTTGGTGAAGTGCAAAGCTTCATGTGGGAAAGCTTTGCGAACGCCGACCACTTCCAGTTTGCCGATATTAGTCATGCTGCTTACCCTCCTTAGCTGCCACTATTCCTTAATAGCCATCGCGTAGAGCTGCAGAGTGCGCAGCGTGTCATCGGTGAAATAGGATCGCTTGTTTCGGAACGCCTGAGAGATTTCTTTGAGAAGCTTCTGGAAGTTCCAGATCGTGATGCCCAATGAGGCCGCTAGAGCCTCAACGTCAGCGTCACAGTCCCACGTCACGATAATCTTCTGGTAGTGCCCTTGATCGAACCCGTACTCAGTAAGAGCCTTGATGATCCCCGGTGCGGAGAATTTACGCTCGGCAAAATAGCCAAGGGTTCTGCGCTGCCCGGCTTGGTGCACACGAACCTTGATGAGCTCGGGATCATAGGGCTTGGCGGTCAGCTTACTGTAGGCACCAGAAACCGATACGCCGCTTTCGATGTGGTACTTCTCCCCGCACTTGGGATCGATGGCGAGAAGGTCGATCTCGAACTGACCATCGCACTTGATGTTCGGTATCGTAGCCCAACCCTTGACGTAACGGACATAGGCCTCGACGACCTTCTCGGTTGTCTCCACTAGAGTTCTCCCGAAAATGCTTGGCGAAGCAATGACGGGGTTAATTTATTAATGGCCGCAAGTTCATCTTCGGCTATCTGAGACAGCTTCTTTGATATCACTTTTTTCTGTTCCAACATTCTTGCAATTTCCGTCTGTTTTTCTATAGGAGGGATTGGTATTTGTATCGCCTCAATCTGCTTAGGCGACACGTGGGGTACTCCGAGGCTCTGATCGTGGCCACTTATCTCATCAATGAAAATCTGAGAATTCAAAAATGCATATAAGTAATCCGAATCAATCTCCCCATTGATACAGAAACGACCCACTCGCTGCAGCAGAAGACAAGGCAAGTCGTTTTTCATTAGTCTTGCGATTTTAAGGCCATTAGCTACTAATGGACGGTCGAGGGATAAGACGATGTCGCCTTCAGCAAGTTCAAATTGCATGAATTCATGTCGCCTTTCGTCTGGAAGATTTACTACATTATTCCAGTCTAAGTACCCTTGGAAAACATTCGCATTGCGCAGCAGACGCACCCCTGAATGTGTGAACCATTCACTTTTGAATGCGTATCCGGATTGAACTTTTACAAACTCACCTATTTTCCTAACAGGCCATCCATTCGCCTCCTCATTCACGAACGCTTCCCGTAGGTAAGCGGCCGGAAGCTCCTTTGCCGCCTTCAACCGCTCCTCTGCCGCTATCCGTGCTTTCTCGACAACGGCAATCTGTTCGGTCAGGATCGCCGTGATACGATTCTGTTCGGGAAGAGGTGCGAGAGGTATATCTAAATCGGCAAGAAAGCTGACGGGCACACGTTGCTGCCCCACTGCCCCCGTAAAGTGCTCGGTTGCAGCCTGAAGCACACTAGGTTGACGAAGAAAAAGGTGAAGCCACTGAGATGTAACGTCTTCACAAGGCCTGAAGACATGAAACTCAGTGGAGCCAAAGCCAATACCGTCTATTAGATCTCTTGCAATGGCATGTTTGCCGTTCTGCATGCAGGGTGTGATTTTAGCAAAAAGTACATCCCCTTCCGCAAAAAATGTATACCCTTTGCGGACGGCAGAAAACGGCTTCACTTCAGGCCTAAGGATGCTACCAGAGCGCTCGTCAACAGCAGGCATAGGAACGAATGTTGTTTCTCTGTCATCGCTACGAACAAGACCTCTTGGTCTTGTAGGGTTGAGTAGGGCTATCTCCCCAAGCTTCGCCCAACGCCAACTTTCTGGTAGCTCGTTTAGTTCACCTATACTCATGCCGCAAACATCCTCGCCTTTGTTTCTTTGAGCAGTTCCGCAGGATTCCCAGCGACCTTCAACCCAACCAATCCGCCTGCCTTGGTCACTTCGGGAGTCCGGAAGATTTCCTTGTTTTCCAGCCCCTCGGTGCCACCCATCTCGAACTGTCGTGCGACTGCACGGATGACGGCAGTTGCCTGGGGCGGCAGGTCGGTTAACCAGCGGGTGTTCTTATAACCAAAGGCATCGGCCCGATCGCTCCGGGTACGGGCCATGCTGCCGTATGCAGCCCCCACCAGCACATCGTACAGATCGTAGGCTTCCATCTCCTTGACCATGCGCAGCACACGAGGATTATACCCTGACGTCACAAGACGGTCGATCAGCGGCTGGCGGTTTACCGGCTCGATCCACTTGCTGCGGAACTCCTCGATGCTCTTGACTTCTTCCTTGAGCTTCTCGGCCATCTTGGCTTCGTACTCCTCTACGGTCACCGGCATGGCCTTGCCGTCTACCTGCGTGACGATGTAGCGCCCGGCAGGCGTCACAGTCACTTCAAACCCTTCCACCTGGATGATGGTTGGTTCGTCACCGCCTCCACCACCGCCTCCACCTAAACTTGGCGGCGGAGTCACAAAGTCTTCGCCGAACAGGCGGGTGGCGTTGGTGTAGTCGTAGACCCGGAACATCAGCTTGTCGCTGGGTATGTCGATGCGAGTACCTCGGCCTATCATCTGGTAGAACGAGATCGGCGACTTGACGTACTTGAAGAAGACGATGTTGCGTACGCAGGGCACATCGATCCCTGTGGTCAGCAGGTCGACCGTGGTGGCGATGAAGTGGTGGCGCGAGGCCCCTTTCAGATCGGGAAGATAGTCGTTGCCATCATTGGCTGCTGTGCACTTGAAGGCATAGGGCTCCTTGCGGGCCTTCCCCTCCTTGACACACCAGGCGGCATACAGGTTGTTCATCTCCGTGGCAACGTCGTCGGCATGACGGTCACGGGCACAGAAGATGATGGTCTTCTGCTCAGGGCCACCATGTATGCACAGGTAATCGAACAAGTCGCCGCACATGGCACTGACCCGCTCTGGCAGAACGATCTGCGCCTCGTAACTCTGCTGTTTGTACTCGTCGTCAACCTCATCTTCAGTGACACTGGCACCGGTCTTGGCGTTCTTGACCTTGCGCTTGAGGATCTCTTCTTTGGTCAGGGACTTCTCATCCAGGTTGACCCGGCCCTTGATGATCTCGCAGGCTGCCAGGTAGCCATCTTCAATGGCTTGGGCCATGTCGTACTCGTAGACCGGCTCACCGAAATGCTTGTAGTTGTCGGCACAGATCTTCGCGTCGGCTTCCGCTTCCTTGTTCCCTTTGGGGACCTTGATCTGGCGCGGGGTCGCGGTCAAACCGACCTGGACCGCCTCGGGGTTGCGAGTCAGGACCTGCGACCACTTGCCCCAAGCCGAGCGGTGGCACTCGTCGATGACAATGTGAGAGAAGTAATTCTCCGGGTAGTTCTTGGTCAGGAAGTTGGCGTCCGCCTCGTCCGAATCCACATCCAGTGTCTGATAGGTGGCGACCACCACGCGGGCGTTCTTCTCTGGATTGCTGCCAGTAGCTGACATGGCATCGGAACCGAACACCTTCTGCAGTGCCGCCAGTCCCTGGGTGCGCAGCTCGTCCCGATCGCAAACGAACAGGGCACGCTTGAGTTGGCCGGCATCGGCAATCTTCTTGAGCAGGTTGACCGCGATGAAGGTCTTGCCCGCACCGGTTGCCAGGGTCAGCAGCGCTCGTTTGTCTTCACCGCTCACGTCGCAGCGAGCGATCTTCTCCAGTACGGCCCGGATGGCTGCGTCCTGGTAGTAGCGTCGCCCCGCCTCTCCGCCATGATAGAGGGCAAGGAGCGGCTTGGCGGCCTGGGAGTCGAGGGAGAAACCTCTCCCCATTTCATAACGCTTGCGAATCTCATCCGGAGAAGGAAACTCGGCCATTGGACGGGGAGCGGTCGTGAATCCTGAAAAGCTGTCGAACTCGACGAACTGCTTGCCGTTGGAGGAAAAAACGAAGGGGACGTTGAGACGTTTGCAGGCGGCGTAAGCCTTGGCCTGTTCCAGACCGTGGCCGGGGTGCTTGCGCTCGTCCTTGGCTTCTATGATCGCCACGGCCACCGGCTGGGTGGCGCTGGCCACCTTCAGGCGCAGGGTGTAGTCAACCTTCCCCTTGGCGTTGCGCCTTGCCTTGCCCGCCACAATCTCGATGGTTCCGGCGCTCTCCTCGCGCTTGATGTGGTCTTCCGACCAGCCGCACAGGTAAAGCGCCGGATCAATGAGCTTGGCTCTGGTGTCCGCTTCGTTATAAGCCATCGTCAGTCCGCAAAAATATCCCCAAAGGTTTCTTCCATCTTGCGACGGGTCTCCAGGGAAACACCCCGAGTGCCCTTCAGCTTGCCCGAGATCAGGTCGGCGACGATTCGCTGATGCAGACCGTTCTTGGTCGCCCAGGAATTAACCGTCTCACCCATATCCACCAGCTTATGCTGTATTGTCTTTTTTCTCTGTTCGCTATCCATGGCAGGCTCCGTACATCCCTCCTAACTACCGAACACTACTCTTTCTTAGAGTAGTAGTCAAACAGAACCGACACCTAGCCCTGCCTAACCCCCACTGAGGCGACGGGAACGGGAAACGGAAAAGCCCGAATGATGGGACGGAGTTGATCTGGAACACGGCTACATCCTGCTGGAGGACAGCAAGAACGGTGAAGGCCGGGAGATACCGATCGTCCCGGAACTCAGGAAGGGGCTGGAGAGCCAGACACGGTACGAGGATTGTCCGTACGTCTTCCCGAACCCGGAGACGAAGAAGCCGTACTTCTCATGCGAGAAGCCCTTCGCCAAGGCCAGAACCAAGGCTGGTCTCACGAACTTCCGCTTCCACGACCTCCGCCACACCTTTGCCAGCCACCTGGTCATGAGTGGGATTGACCTGACGACCGTGATGCACCTGATGGGCCACAAGAGCATCAAGATGACGCTGCGCTACGCTCACCTGGCACCGTCGCACAAGATGAAAGCCATCACGGCTATTGAGGAGAAGTTTCAGGGGGTGTTTGTGACGGATGGAGTAGATAACGACAGCTAGACATTCGGGGGTAGCCTTTGGCTATCCCCGGCTTGCTACTCATCCAAAATTGTTTCTGAATATGAAACCGTACCTATTCTCGGGGCTTTCTCTTGCTGATAGACCGTGACTGTGCTTTCAAGGCAGCCGCCTTCATTCAATTTGATCAAGAGAAGTATAACGAATCGGGCTCCGAGCTGTGAATCTGACACAATTTCAAGCATTGAATCGTGGTCTTCACCACTTGGTGACAAAGAAAAGGAATGATGTGAGTGCCACTCACCTAAGTAATTAAATCTCTTGTAGTCATGTTTCGTGTTATCAAAAAAGGCTTTAAGTGGGGCGATTATTTCATCAACAAGTCTTATGAAACTAGCGAAGGTCCCATATTTACGCTGGACAGTCAGCTCTTTCACACGAAAGGTATCGGGGCCGATGTGCTCTCCCATCAAAATACCACCGATTTCGCTTTTACCTGCCTTCTTTAGTGCATCAATTAGCTGTGATGATATGTCAGGTGGGATCAGAAGTTTCATCTTCGCTCTTTTTAAAGAGTCCTTGCAAGAACTCAACGTCCTCAGGACTGAACTCTTGTCCTGTGTTATCTCCCCAGCCAACAACTGGACAAGATGCCATGGAGATTGGAATTGTTGCGAATGGCGCGTCAAAAACCCATTCTGCTGCCAAACCAACAAGATACATTGGATACGGAAACTTTGACCGTTCAGTAGGAGCAAAACATTCGGGAACAAAACGCGCTGCGTGATGAGCAATGATGCTGACATCAGAATCAGACGCGACTATCACCTCTCCTTCGTCAGACTCAACTGCGTAGTTTACTGGGACCTGAGTCGAATCCATGTATGGGTTATCTGCACAATAACTAAGGTACACACCGCGCATGTCCTGAGGCGTTGGATCTACCTCGGGCCGGCTCATCGCAACCATCCCACCTATCCCACCGCCATATATTTCCATCCATACCATTGGTCTGCTGGCGGTTCTGGCAACTGCAGCAATCAGGTTAAATACTTTTGGATTAGCTGTCGCATCGACAAGCAGATCGCATTCAGCCAAAGTGTTGAGAGCACCACTAACAGCAGCATTTGACTCTTGCCCTGTTATGTGTAAACGAGAAGTCTCAACACTTGTTCCTGGTGCAATTCGACCAATCGACTCTGTGATCGCATCCACTTTATGCTGTGCAATACCCTGCCAATCTAAAGCATGACGTTGTAAATTTTCTGGAAGCAAGACGTCATGATCTAAAAAATAGAAATTCCTGACACCCATGCGTGTCAAGCTAATCGCAATTTTACTTCCTGCTGAACCCAAGCCTACTATGCCAATCTTTTTATCATTTAAACAATCACAGTCTGGAGAGCGGGACTGAATTGGCGTGACATCGGATATTACTTTTTTGCAAACAGTAAGCGATTCACCTCTAAGCACGCAGAACATGTGTAACTCCCCTGCCTGGTCCATTATCATCACACCAGTCATTGATTGATCGAATCCAGGGAAAGGGGAAGTCCCATCAGTTGCCAAGATGTTAGCCCCAAGACTGTCACCAAGAAGAGCTTGAATATCCTTCAGCGTTTTGCTCTGACTAATGGTAGTACCGTCAATGTCAGCTTTTATCCAAACACCGTTGATCAAGTCTTTGGTCTCGGCCCCGGGTAAATTTGTCGGGACCTGGGCATCTGTCCATATATCGCCATCTAAAACGGTAGCTTCGTGAACTAGGATGACCCAACTCTTTCCGGTCTGCCAAGAGAACTTGAAGCTCCCCACCGAAGGCCTCGGCTGAATCGCTAAAAAATCCGTAAGTGGATTGCTCGCATACCAACGCGCCCATTCAAACCGTAACTCTTGTCCTACAGTCAGCATATGACGTGATGGAGCAGGTACTGGGATTGCCGGGCGTTCCTCCCCTTCAGGATTCTCAATTTGCAAAAGCCTGTACGTACTTTCTAGCATCAGATCAGCCGTAACATCTCGGTGCCAATTATCAGGTCCCCACTCCAAACAAAGAGGACCGTCTGCTCCTCCATATTGGTGCGAGGAAAGTCGATGTTCCATATTCAAGGGGCGAACTACTGACGGAGCATCAGGATACAAGCTGGGGAAGGAGACCCGCACATCATAGTCATGGCCATGTGCACGAATGACAGCGTCAAGGCAGAGGTCACCAGCGACTCGCCACTCTGAGCCAATAAGCCAATCGGCTTTACTCGCGAGTTCGTTTACAAGTGAACGCTCTAATTGCAGTCGTTTGGGGTATCTTAAAAACCAAGGGACCATAATGAGGTTATCAGGCGAATCCTGCCGGTTTTTTTGGAACCAATGGCTTATCCGGGAAACTCAACCCCGATGGAGCAACCGCTGGCTTAAGAAGACCGCCGGCTACTCCAACGCCCAAAATACCACGCAGTTCTTTTGGGTCGAGCGAAACACCGAACTTTGATCGAGCAGCCTCAGTAAGTAACTCAGGGCTGCGTTCTTTCACAATGGCATCAAAATCAGATTGAGCTTTTTGTAGCCAGCGCCAGAACTTCACCTCTAAATTGCGGTGGCTTGATGATGGGTCACGCCACCTGTCAGTAAAGTCTTCAGCAGGATTGACAGGGTTGGGAACACGTGGCGTCGTTGGACTCACTAGCGCTCCCATCGACGTCAAGATTGTGTGTAATGCATCAGCGACTTCTGTTTCCCCCTGATAAGCTCGAGCTGCAAGAGTTGTAATTATAATGGAGGCCGGCTTACCGTCGGGATCACTAGCAAACTCGATATCGCGATGACGCTTGAGGATCTGAACACACCTCTGTAAAGGCGACTTCCAACGATAAGCTGGTAGGTCATCTATCCTTGCTGCCTTGGCCTGCAGAGCGCGGCTTTCCAGTAACGATTTCGCAAGTTTCATGCGATATTCAAACCAAAGAGCAAACCCCTCGAGATTACTTAACTTCCAATTATCATCAATGAACCGGTAATTCGCTAAACGATCATCAGTGATTGACACCGACAAATCCGCCAGCGTAATTGCCAGATCGTCAGGGATTCTAGTTTGTATGATTGCTTCTTTAATGAGCCTACGCCGTTCGACCGATTCTGGAATGGAGGGGACTATGTCGAGATGAAACTTCAGCGTATCAGCATAATTCAGCCGCCAACAGCGATGTTTGCGCTCTTTCCTATCTTTGATCCCACGAGCGGCCCTGTACTCCTCGACATCGACTCCGACCAATTCCTTTAGTTGTTCTTGTGTAACGTTGCTCTTCGTAAGCCCAGCCCTTAGCCTGCAACTGATGTCCAAGTCATACTCACCATCACTATCTAAAGGGCGGATTACCGTACCAAGCCGGAAGGATCCCTGGGGGAAAATGTGTGGGCTAAAGGGGCCGCAATGGGCCTCACTCCGCTCAAACCATTCGCCAAGATTTTTGTAACGGGCTTCAGCCTTTTCGTATGCAGAATCCGGGATATCAATTGATGCTATGATCTTGTCAATAATGAGGTTTTGGGAATTGTCGCTCATTCAGCCCCCTATTTCCAGAGTACGTATGAACTTCTGTTGCTCTTTGTTCTGATCGTAAATAATCCATTGACTATCAGCCTTTGGCATGCGTATACGGCCAAGATCTACGGAGCAGGCGACTGGCATGCAAGGGAAGATTGACAAAGGAGTATGCTTCCCGTGCAGCTTGCCGATGTCTACAATAAGTTGCCGGACCGTCGCGCGGAACTGAGAGAGCTGCTCCTGAGACTTCAAGAAATCGTTATGAGGGTTCTCAATCGTCAACTCCCAGATAGAAACTTCTTCTCCCAAAACTGCCGTGACACGAGATGGCGCAATATGATCACTTAGCGAGATTACCAGGACGGGTTGCTGTGTATACGTCTCTGGCCTATTGATCAGATACCTAAAACCATCTGGATGGCTAAGCCACTTCCAGGTTTGATGAGGCTCCCTGTGAAGTTGGTAGGTCTGTGCAGGTGGCTTGTCAGTCAGTAGTGCCCCCAACAGGATCATCAAGGGCATGGGAGCTAAGGCAAAAAGGGACAAATGCGGGGATTCTGCCCCATCGAGAAGTGGTCGAAGCTGCCGATTAAATGCCGCACGTAAATTGTGAGCCTCTGTGGCCCAATAATTGGGGGCGTGATCTTTTCCTTCCCAGGTCATAGAGAGACAGATCGGACTCTCAGTTGCTGGATACCACTCAGGGAAAAGCGCATCATTCGCAGCACCTGGCTGCAGTCTTGATGTCTGGTCAGAAATGTTTGCCCCATACAAGACGACTTGAGATTTCTTTGAAGGGGATACTCCTGTGACTATTGCAATTCGATCTTCGTGTTCCTTTTTCCATCTTATGAGCAGGTCAGCAGAATAGCGTTCACCCTTTGCATCTTGGTCGATCGTTTTATGGCAGTCGTGACAAACCAACATCAAATTTTCAATGGAGTTTAGCTCCCCCTTTTTCGTAACAAAAGGACCCCATCCGCGAGGACCATTTTCGGAAAAAGAATAGATGTGAGCTTTTTCTGAAATATTGACCTGCTCCTGAGTAACTGGTGACTTATATACGAACCGATTGCAGCCATCGAACTGACACCTACCGGCGGCCCTGGCCCAAAGCTCCCTCTCAACTTCTTTCTTGATGTAGCGTGTGACGTCATTAGCCATACATCTACCTCATGCCAAACACAGCATCTTGTAGGTTTTCATTTTTCGCACCACAATATATAGACGGTAACAGTTTTTGTCAAGGGTTCTCTTTAATAATTATGACGTAACTATCTGAAATCACGTAAACAGCATACTGAATACACTAATTAGACCGCTTGAATGTGACAGAATATTACACCACAGCAAAAAACGGACTCAAAAAGAACAGGCTTTAGAGAGGGGATTGATAAGGAATAAGGCCTAGAAGATGGCCGAACCTGACGAGTTATCCACAGGCCCTCTTCTGGGAACTATACAAAAACTATACAATTTAGAACTATACAATTTAGAACACGAAAGGGGTTAGCCGATTGGCTAACCCCTTTGTTTTATTGGAGCGGGACACGAGATTCGAACTCGCGACTTCAACCTTGGCAAGGTTGCACTCTACCACTGAGTTAGTCCCGCCTAGCTTGGCGCCCCGCAATGCGGAGCGAAGGAATTTATAGCAAACGCGCCATCATGAGTCAACCGAAAACTTCAGCTTCCGCCGCAATTTTCCAGGACGGCAATCGACAGGCCCGCCCCGGCAGCCATGGGTGGACCTCCCCCGCCACGCCGCAGCCGTTCACTGCCTGGCGAAGACCCGGGCAAGGGCCGGCAGGTTGGGCAGGTTCACATCAGGGTATCTCCGGCTTTGCGATAATAATCGATATAGTGCTTGACGCGCTTGACGTAGTTGCGGGTTTCATCATAGGGCGGGATGCCGCCATAGCGATTGACGGTCCCCGGCCCGGCGTTATAGGCAGCCAGCGCGAGTTCGAGGTCACCGTTGAACCGGTCGAGCATCTGGCGGAGGTACTGACTGCCGCCGCGAATATTTTCATTGGGATCGAAGGCGTTGACGACCCGCAGATCTCTGGCGGTTTCCGGTATCAGCTGCATCAGACCCTGGGCGCCCTTGCTGGACACCGTGCCCGGATCATAATCACTTTCGACCTTGATGACCGCCTTGATCAAAGCCTCTTCCAGCCGGTAGACATTCGAATAGCGTTGGATGATCTCTCTGTAGGAATGAATCTCCTTAGCGTCCCCGCCCTGCTCTTTGCGATAAAAATCCCAGCTCCCGTGAGTCGGGGTATTGGTAAAGTGCAGAACGCCGTCTGCGTCCAGGTGACGATAAATGTCGGCCCTGGCCGGTGAAATGCCAAATGCATTTGACAGCAGGATTATGGCAACAACCAGCACCAGCCCGTAGCGTATCATCTCATTCAGTCTCATAAGCTAGAGATATAACTGAAAAACATCCCATACACAACCTCTTTGATTGAAGCAAAAACCTTGACACGCCTACCGCCGAACTTGATAATAAGCCGCGTGGCTATCCTGAAGCCACTTTGCCTGCGGAAATTAATGCAAACCTTATTCCACTTGGCGTCTCACGGGAGTCCCTGCAAACTATCATGAATAAAAAAACCGATTTTCTGATTATCGGCAGCGGCATCGCCGGGCTCTGTTATGCCCTGAAAGTTGCCGACCATGGCAAGGTGGCCATCGTCACAAAGCGGGAAATCGCCACGACAGCCACCAGCATGGCCCAGGGCGGCATCGCCGCGGTAGCTTCGCAGCAAGACTCCTTTGAAGAGCACATCCGGGACACCATGGAAGCTGGCGTCTGGCTGCCGCACGAAGACGTGGTCCGTCTGGTCATCGAAAATGGCCCCAGGGCTATCCAGGATCTGATTGACCGGGGAGTCAGATTCTCCCGCGATTCTGTCGGCAACTATGACCTGCACCGCGAAGGGGGCCACAGCCAGCGGCGCATTTACCATGCCAAAGATGAGACAGGCAAAGAGATCGAGCGCGCCTTGGTCGATGCCGTGCGTCGTCATCCCAACATCGACATTTACGAAAACCATATCGCCGTCGACCTGATCACCGAGGGCAAGGCAACCCGCCGCCGCATTAAACCTGATCGCTGCCTCGGCATCTACGTGCTCGACAATGCGACCGGCGCAGTGGAAACCTTTGGTGCCCGGTTCACCGTGCTGGCCACCGGCGGGGCCGGCAAGGTCTACCTCTACACCTGCAATCCGGACGTTGCCACCGGCGACGGCATCGCCATGGCTTATCGAGCCGGAGCGACCATCGCCAACATGGAGTTCATGCAGTTCCACCCGACGACCCTCTACCATCCGCATGCCAAATCCTTCCTGATCTCCGAAGCCGTGCGTGGCGAAGGGGCTATTCTACGCCGTAAGGACGGCACGGCCTTCATGGCCGAGCATCACCCGCTGAAAGATCTCGCGCCACGCGATATTGTGGCGCGGGCCATTGACAGCGAGATGAAAATTCATGGTGATGATTGCGTCTTTCTCGACATCACCCATAAGGGGGAGCCCTTCATCAGGGAACACTTTCCCTACATCCACGAGACCTGCCTCTCTTACGGCATCGACATGACGAGGCAGCCGATTCCGGTGGTCCCTGCGGCCCATTACCTGTGTGGCGGGGTGCTGGTCGATTCCTGGGGCGAGACGGACATTGGCAACCTGTTCGCCATCGGCGAAGTGTCCTGCACCGGCCTGCACGGCGCCAATCGCCTGGCCAGCAACAGCCTGCTGGAGGGCATCGTCTATGCCAACCGCGCAGCAGAGCTTTCCCTCGAACGCATAGACGCGAGTCCCCCTTCGTTCCCGCAGATCGCCCCCTGGGATTCGGGTAACGCCGAAGACAGCAGCGAAGAAGTCGTGGTTGCTCACAACTGGGACGAGATCCGCCTCTGTATGTGTAATTATGTGGGCATTGTCAGAACTGACAAGCGCCTGGTCCGCGCCCTGCGCAGAATCCTGATGATCCAGGAAGAGATTGCCGACTACTACTGGGACTTCCACATTACTTCGGACCTGATTGAACTGCGCAATATCGCTACGGTTGCAGAGTTAATCATCCGCTGCGCCCTTGAACGCAAGGAGAGTCGCGGCCTGCACTATACCCTTGACTACCCGCAGCGGGATGATGTCCATTGGAAGAAGGACACCCTGAAGAGGAAGGTCTTTTAGCGGCTTGGTTTGCGCCATGCCCCATCGTCTGCGGAGGAGCCTTTGACCATCGATGACTATCGCCAGCAGATCAATCGCCTTGACGATGAACTGCTGCGAATTTTCAACGAACGCGCAGCTCTCGCCCTGAAGATTGGCGAAATCAAGAAACTGCAGGGCATTCCTGTATACGACCCGGATCGCGAGAAAAGAATCTTCGAAAGCATGGCGCAGGCCAACCCGGGGCCTCTGGAAAATGACGCCATCGTGCGTCTGTTCGAACGGGTTATCGACGAATCGCGCCGTCTGGAACGACTTCGCACGAAAGGAATCTGACCATGCTGATCGTCATGAAGAAAGGGGCCAGCGAGGAGCAGCTGCGCAGAGTCAAGCAGTTCCTGGTCGAACATGATTTCGATTTTCATCAATCCACAGGTGCCAACCGCACGATCATCGGCGTGATCGGGGACACCGAGACCGTCGACCGGGCCGCTCTTGAGAAACTCGCTGGCGTGCATGTCCTGTTCAAGATCCCGGCAGAGGCTGAAAGCTGACCGCTGGCCCTGTCAATCTGGCTACTGGATAAAAAAACCCGGGCGGCCAAGGGGCATCCCGGGTCATATCAGGCCATCAAGCGGAGAGTTTCAGCCGACGACCTGCTCCCGGGTGAAAACAGCCTGCAAAATCTGGCCCTGGCTTTCGATGTTTTCCTGAGCGCCTTCCTGACGATCAACCAGGGTGATGATACCGAGAACCTCCAGACCTTCCTGCTGAGCCCGCTCCACAGCCTTCATGGAAGACCCGCCGGTTGTGGTGACATCTTCGACGATCACCACCCGCGAACCGGCCGGCAGGTTTTTGCGGCCTTCCAGCCATTGACCGGTGCCGTGCCCCTTGGGTTCCTTGCGGATAATGAACGCATGAACCTCCTGCCCGTCCAGACCGGCCGCAATCGAGGTTGCCGTAGCGATCGGATCAGCCCCCATGGTCAGGCCGCCGACGCCATGCACCGGCCCTTCAAACTGCCTGACGATCTCCCAGAACGCCTTGCCGACCAGCAGGCCACCCCTGGCGTGCAGGGAAGTCTGCTTGCCGTCAAAGTAGAAATTGCTTTTGCG
>RRYU01004351.1_pt1 | contig 19435 bp, 15 predicted proteins | sample 2162651 | NCBI WGS metagenome assembly RRYU01 (sample SAMN10267283, study PRJNA491782) | microbial mat metagenome | isolation source: biomat in the production well | place: Japan: Minami-Kanto gas field, natural gas well KTG3 | collected 2017-06 | reverse complement strand
ACGGACTTGAAACATAGTAACGCTAGTCCATCATTCTTCCACCCAAGAGAGGATCCATTAATTTGGAACCTCTCTTTTTGCATTTACAGATATTTCAGTATCGGTACCAAATTCCAAAATCCACGACCTGTCGCGTTTTCTGAAACCACATTCCAGCACCGGTACCAGACATTTTTATGCTGTAATCAATACTTTAAGAACAGATTAATCAAGTTTAAACATCTATTATAGAAAAACATAAGATATGCAAATTAGATACAAAATTGCAAAACAGAAATGTTACAATTTGGAGCATCTTACTAATTCAGAAGCAAGAGATTTCTCCTCTCCAGACAAAAAAAAGCCCCACCAACTGGCAGGACTTTTCTAAAACAAATTTTCTATTTTTTTGACTCAGCTACAACCTCATTTACAGCCAAAGGAACTCCAGGTCCCATTGATGTTGAAAGAGAAATATTTTTAATATATGTTCCTTTTGAACTTTCAGGTTTAGCGTCGCTTACAGCTTTGATAATAACTTTCAGGTTTTCTATCAATTTAGCATCATCAAAAGATGCTTTACCAAAAATATTATGTGTATTTGCATCCTTATCCAGTCTAATTTCTACTTTACCTTTTTTAAGCTCTTCTATTGTCTTTGCAACGTCAGTAGTGATTGTGCCAGCTTTGGGATTTGGCATAAGTCTTTTTTGACCAAGAGTCTTAGCAATTTTACCTAAAGATTTCATTTGATCAGGTGTTGCAACAGCCACATCAAAATCAAGCCATCCACCTTCAATCTTGGTTACAAGATCTTCAGTACCAGCCTCAATTGCACCTGCATCTTTAGCCTCTTTTATTTTTCCTTCATCTACAAAAGCAACAACTTTAATGTCTTTACCTGTACCGTTTGGTAAACCAACTGTCGTTCTAATATTTTGGTCCGCTTGTCTTGGATCAACTCCAAGTTGCATGTGAACTTCGCAACTTGAATCAAATTTTGCAACTTGAGTTTTTTTAAGAAGCTCAATTGCTTCTGCTAGGCCATAAGCCTCTTTATCAACGAGCGCTAGCGCGTCATTGTATTTTTTTCCATGTTTTGCCATAGTATTTTGTTAAGTGGTACAAACCCTGCATATTACAGGTCCCACGATATAAAATTGTATTATTTTTCATACTTTACTCCCATACTTCGAGCTGTACCTGCTAAAATTTTAACAGCAGCATCCATATCATTTGCATTAATATCGTCCCACTTAATCTTTGCGATTTCTTCAAGTTGAGCACGTGTTACAGTACCAACTTTGTCTTTATTTGGAACTCCAGAACCTTTTTTAAGCTTCAATGCCTCTTTTATTAATACTGGTGCAGGAGGACTTTTTAAGATGAATGTAAAACTTCTATCATCAAAAATAGTAATAACTGCAGGTATAGTAGTCTCACCTTTATCTTTTGTAGCAGCATTAAATTGACTACAAAAATCTTGAATTGCAATACCATGAGGTCCAAGTGCCGTACCTACTGGTGGCGCTGGATTAGCTTTTCCGGCTGGAATCTGCAGTTTTACAACCGCCATAACTTCTTTTGCCATATTTGTTTAATTATAAGAAAATTTAATTTCTGTGCGTAATAGTGCCCGAATTGTAGAGATTTTTGGTTAAAAGTCAAGCTTTGTACTACCTTTCTAAACCAATTAACTTAATAAGATTTGTAACTTGAGTATGATAATCTTTTGGATAAGAAAAACCGTATATCAAGCCATTAAACTTAACAGTTAAAAAGGCCGTATTTTCTCTACTAGAATCATTCATATAAAAAGAAGCCCCTGCAAATTGATTAGTTTCATTAATATTAGAACTCAAAGTTTCATCAGCCCTAGATTTAAGAACATTATAAAGCTGATCCAAATTTACAATTGTGCCTGGTGAAAACACATAAACCTTTACATACAATAGGCTCGCATCTCTAACAGTAAATTTTCTTAAAGTAACATCATCTAAATCCTTAACAAAAATGTTTTTAAAAAAATATCCATTGTGTGCCTCTTCGACTATATATGCACGAGCAAAACCAGCAGATCTAACCTGTTCTTCACGCAAATAAACATTAGAATTAGAAACAACATAAGACAAATCCTCAAAATCAGAGCTGCTTTCATTTACAACAATCTCAGCAAGCGGATCAAAGCCAGAAGAAAAACTCACATCATCAGCCAAATCATTTTCAATTGCAATTAAATTTTCTTCAACAATTGTTTCTTGTTCATCAATAATTTCAACAGGATCATTAACAATATCATCAGCTACAGCAAAATCAGAGTCAGAACCAAGTTTGTTGTTAAAAACATTCACCTCACCAGTCAACTCTATCTCTTCTACCGTGTCATTCCAACTAGGAAAATACTCCGTTGCAACCGACTGAGTAACAAACAGCATAACAACGGCAGCCAAAATACCTGAGAAAATAGTAAATTTTTGCATAATTGTGCTTTTATTTCTTTTTCACTTGGGTGAAATCAAGCTCAACAGGCGTTTCTCGCCCAAATATAGTAATTAGAACCTTAACTTTTCCTTTTTCTTCATCAACTGTACTTATCAAACCATCATAATTTGCAAATGGCCCATCAAGTACAATCACATTATCATCTACTGTAAAATCTATCTTAAACTTAGGCTCTGATTGTCCCATTTGACGTTTGATAACCTTCCATTCTTCCGGTGAAACAGGAACAGGAACAGTACCAGAACCAACAAAACCAGTAACATTTGGAGTGTTTCTTACCACATACCAGCTATCATCAGTTACAACCAAATCAACCAATACATAACCTGGGAAAATTGTCTTTTCTACAGTGACAGGCTCACCTTTTTTAATTACAATTTGTTGCTCTTTTGGAACAACAACATCAAAAATTAAATCCTGCATACCAAGCGACTCTATACGTTGTAATAAAGACTCACGCACAGCATCCTCATATCCAGAATAAGTGTGAATTACATACCAATTTCTACCTGTACCTCCAGCTTGTCTTGCCATATTTTTAGGCGGTTAATGTTAATAAATACTCATAGCCCAAGTTAAATACATAGTCTATAACTCCTAAAGCAACGGCTATGATCAGACACAAAGTCAACACAATCACTGTAAGGCGTACAGCTTGATTTTTAGTAGGCCAAACGACTTTTGTTAACTCCTCTAAACTTCCTTTTAAATATTGAGCAAATGTTGAATTTTTCATATTTTGTATTAAGCACTTTTAAAAGGCCTCAAAACGACCTTACGAGCACAATATACCACTTTTTTAAACATGCGCGCAAACCTTTTTACAAATATTCACAAAAAAACATCAAAAATACAGAGAAAAGAGCTTAAGCTATTGAAAAAAACATCAAAATCTGTTAAAATTAAAGGAAAATAAAAACAAATATGCAAAACCTATACAAAAAACTAGCAAAACTTGCATTTTTTGCCTTAGCAATAATGTTTATTTTAGGTTTAACAGCATTTGCTCAGGATATTTTGCCACTAGACGGTACAGAATATGTAGGTATACCAAAGCCACCAGATGGCTCAGGACAAAAGATAGCAATAGATTTAATGCTGTCAGCCTTGGGCTACGTAAAGGTCCTTGCAGTAGTGATTGGTACAATGTTTTTAGTGATACAAGGGGTGAGATTGGTGCTTTCATCAGGCGATGAAGATGCACTTTCAAAAGTAAAAAGTGCAGTAATTTATATATTAGTTGCATTTGTACTTATCAGTATGTCCGAAGACTTAGCCAAAATATTTGATATGAGCAAGGGTACCTTAATTGGCACACCAAGCGACATACTTAAACGTGTGCATATATTTGACAAGCAGGTTGAAGTCTTTATGACATTCATAAAATACATACTTGGATCAGTCGCAACTCTTATATTGGTCATGGCCGGTCTCAAAATGGTAACTTCTGGTTCGGACGAAGAGGAGACTTCAAAACAAAAAAAGAAAGTACTTTATTCACTCTCAGGACTACTAATGCTTTTTATCGGAGATATCGCAATTAACAAAGTTTTTTACAATGTCAACAAAGAGGTATATTCAGGCATAACAGGAGTTAGGCCAACTATCAATGCAAGTGAGGGGGTTAGTCAAATAATAGGTGTAACAAACATAATAGTTACACTATTTGGAACTTTGGCAGTATTTACACTCATAGTGGCTGCAATATTTTATGCAAGCTCAATGGGCAACGAGGAGCAGATGGAAAAAGCAAAAAGGATAATATTTGCAACAATTATAGCAATGGTGATCATGTTTGGAGCCTTTGCTGTAGTTAGCACCATAGTATCCGGACAACTAAATGTAACATAAACATGATAAAACAATTTATAAAATCAGCGATTACAGTTTTTTTCTTAATGAATTTGGCATTAATGCTCAATGTTACAGTATTTGCACAGGATATAGATGAAAACATCACAGGCGTAAAAACACCATCACAAGTACTATCAGACATCGGTGGAACAGGTGAAGACACCGGTTTAAACCCTTTTGAAATAGGACAGCATCCAGATGCACCACCCGACTACGAAAAACCAGGAGTTGGTGCTATTTCTAGTCCACTGTATTTTACACTAGACCTTGTAAAACTACTCATGAGTGGAGTTGCAATTTTAGTTATCATACTCATGGTTGTTAGACTTGTAATCAACGGCACAGAAGAAGAGTTTACAAGAGCAAAGACAGGATTAATTATGGGAATAGTGGGTTTTATACTAATACAAATATCTGATGTAGCAGTTAAAAATATATTTTTTGGTGAATACGGAGAGGCATTTGAAAACATACCTTCAGCAAAAGAGTTTGCAAAAGAAGGTAGCCTACAACTTGGTGGACTTATAGGCTTAATACACGCATTTATTGCAAGTATTTCCGTGCTAATAATCATTGTACGCGGAATGTTTTTGTTAAATGGAATGGGTAATGAAGAAGAGCTAACAAAAGCAAAAAATCAAATCATCTACGCAGCAATCGGAATTATTTTGGTTGGACTATCAGAGGTTATTGTTAAAGGATTTATATTTCCTGACAACGGCCAAAGTCTACCAGATGTCAATACAGGTAAAAACATCATCAAATCGATCACAAATTATTTATCTGGATTTATCGCAATACTATCATTTGCTTCACTATTTTATGCTGGATATAGATATGTTGTATCAGCAGGTAACGACGAGTCAACAGCGCTGGTTAAAAGGATATTTATATCAGCAACAATTGCCCTTCTGCTTTCAGTAAGCGCATTTGCAATCATAAACACATTCATTCAATTTGAAATATAAAAACTAAATAAAAATAAAATGAAAACCATTAAAAAACTTAAGATTCTACTGATACTGCCATTATTATTTATGGCAATGACATCATTTGCCCCCAGTCAGCAATACACTGCTGAGGCAAATTTTCTAGATGATGTCTTTGATACACAAGAGACAGGCTTAACCTTTGCTGATTATCAAGGCCAGTTGGCAGAATTAAACTCAGAAGGTTACGACCAGTCTCTAACTACATCAAGCGATTTACGAGAATTTATTATTAGGATTGTAAACTACGCCCTCGGATTTTTAGGTCTATTGGCAGTGATAATAGTGATTTATGGTGGAATATTATATGTGACTTCGGCAGGGGATGAGGAAAAAACAACAACAGGTAGAAAGGCAATACTATACGCAGTTATAGGTTTACTGATAGTGGCTGGAGCTTTTGCATTTGTAAACACAATCATTGGTGGAGCCACAGGTACAAGACAAAACACTGGAAGTAGCGGAGTAACATCTTCAATTACCGGTGGTAGGATCGGAGGTGGGTACAATTCAGTTTCAGAAGAAGTAAAACTATTAGCTGTAGACATTTACTTTGGTTTTTCAAACCTTGCAGAAACAACGCAAACATTCAAAGATATTCAAAATGAAGCTAGCTCAGCAACACTAGAGCCAATAAATTTACCGAGCAAAACAGCAATCACAAGCTTTTTATCATCTGTTAAAGCACAATTAAACAACATAAAATCAACAGTCCCAGACTATTCAAAAGCCGCTGTAGAAATAACAGCAGTACAAAGAGAAGTTGAAGCACAACAAAACAAAATCAAGACTTTCACAGCTAACGAAAACACAGAATTAATAGCATATTGGACAACAGAAAGAGGAAATTGGATAAATAACATATATCTTGAAAGGATTATCAAACAAAGCAAAGAAGATTATCTGGAAAACCTAAGATATTACTATATGAGGCTTAAAAATGTGCATGATGAGTTTACAAGGTTTGATAGTACAATAAGTGAGGCAGAGGATGCATATATAAAAATGAGAACAGCATATGGTTTTGATGGAGGAATAAATACAGAAATACAATACCGTAACACAGGCAGCAATCTATATAGTCTTGTATCAGACTGGAAACTAGGAACAATAGACGAGACTCCAATCACAGATGCAAATCTATACCTAGAACTAGGATTAAGTGCACAAGCAGATTTTTATAAAGCCTTAACAAACCTAGTATTTGTAGAAGCAAGGCTTACAGCAAATGTAATAGAAGGCAATGCACCACTCACTGTCGTGTTTGATGCTCTTGCAACATCAGATCCAGCAGGAGGAAGTTTATATAAAAACAATATTATATGGGATTTAGGTGGAGAGCTGACACTTAGCGAATTAATGTCACAAGCATTTAATGGAAACACTCCAACAATCATACAATCAGCAAACGTAGACTGCGACATAGACAGTATAGTCTCAGCAGCAGATCTTGCAGCCAAAGAGGAAAAAGTAGGAGCAACATCACAAAGATGTATATATCAAAAACCAGGAACATACCAAGCCGCTATCAAAATAAAATCAAACGACGATAAAAGATATGCACCAGGTGTAAGTATACTAACAATCAAAGTAACACCACCCACAACAAAGATAGATCTAGTCATGACTCCATCAGGAGAAGAGCCAATAGTACTTATGAGATACAATGATGAAGACATCTTGGAAATAAACAAAAAGGTTATCCCGCTTACGCTAAATTTGGCTAGTGCAGGGATAAAATTTGATGCAACTGAGACATACGCCGAGCAATATAGATGGGATTTTGGAAATGGAGAAATTAAAGAATATACAAGCAGTCCAGAAGCAACAGCATACTATGAATCATCTGGTAAGTATGAAGTAACACTTGAGGTTTTAAGCAAGGTGGGAGTTGTAGATAGAAAGATCTTTGTAATAGAAGTTTCAGACCTATCTGCCCGCATAACAAAACCAATAAAAGAGCCAACAATCAACACACCATTAACATTTGATGCATCTTCATCAAGATCTGACAAAGGTGGCATTAAATCATATGAATGGACAGTAAGAGCAAGCGATGGACAGGCAGTCCCAGAAGGATTCGAAGAATTCAAAGCAAGTGGACGAGACTTATCATCACTTAAACACGAATTTAAATATCCAATTGCATACGACATATTATTGACAGTCATAGATCAAAACAACAACAAATCATCAGACGAGATCAAAGACTATCAAGTCACATCTCAAAAACCCATTGCACAATATACATACAATATTTCACAGGCAAATCAGCCTTCAACAGTATATTTTAAAGGAGATATAAGTTACGATCCAGATGGAAATGATGACTTTTTAGTTTACACATGGGAAATCGATGCAGATCAGACTAAATGGCAATTTATTCAAGAAACAAATAAAAATTCTAAAAATCCAGTAATTAGATTTAATGAAAAAGGCAGCTACAAAGTAAGCTTAAAAGTAGAAGACATCCTTACACTTTCAAGTAACGAAGAATACGATAAAATCACAAAAGACATATCAATAGAAAACACTTTAGACGTAGCCTGGGGCAAGGATGAGGGCGTAACAGCAGTGCTTAATGAGCTAGGAAAGGCAAATGTACAATTTACAATTATAAGTCAGGATGCAGTAGCATATGAAATGGATTTTGGTGATGGAAATAGCGAAACAGGAAGCCTAGATGGTAGCAAGATAATAAAACATGACTATATAAGACAAGGTCGATTTGAAGCTATTCTCACAGTATTCAACTCAAAAGACGAAGATAACACCATTAAACGAAAGATATTTATTGGAGATGGAAGTAATACAGTCGCAAAAATAAACGTATTTGTAAATGACGTACAAATATTTGATCTATCAGATCCAATCAAGGTTAGCAAAAAAGACACAATAAAATTTGATGGAAGTGAGTCTAAAAACGTAGACGGAACAGGTAGACTCCTACTATATAGTTGGGATTTTGGAGATATGGGCATTAGCTCAAACAAAGAGGCAACACATCGATACAAAGAATTGAGCCCTACAGACCCAGGATATTACACAGTAAAACTAAAAGTAGTTGATAAAGAGGATACAAGCCTCACATCAGAAGATGAAATCAAAATAAACGTAGTCAACTTGCCACCAAAATTTTCATCAATTCAAGGTATACCAAGATCTGACCGTGGCGATCTAACAACACCATTGACTGTATATATGCAAGTATTTGGAGCGCAGGACGATGATGGTAAAATAACTCAATATAGATGGTGGTATTACGATACTGATACCCCAGATGATCAACTTGGAGTACAGATCACAACCACAAACTCAGCCAAGCTTACCATTGGTACAAATGGCGAAGAAGGCGAAGCATTTACATATGGCTTAGGCCTTGAAGTAAAAGATTCTGACAACCTAACTTTTAGCAGTAATCAATTATACAGCGCTAACAATGTACCTACTATTTCTGTTGTAAACGGGCCAAATGATATGCCCGTAGCAAAATTTAATGTTACCGCAACAAAAGTATATACAGGAGAAAAAATAAAATTTACAAGCAACTCAACAGATGCAGATGGACAAATAGTTTCATATATATGGGATTTTGAAGGAGACGGATTTTACAACAATGCACCAACTGATAAATCTACAGTTGAACACAGCTATACAGTAAGAAACCTAAATGGTTATAATGTGAAATTGAAAGTTGTAGACGACAAAGGAGGAGAAAACATCTCATCTGCCACAAAAATATACATAGATGCAATTTCACTGCCACCAGAGGCTGATTTTTCTACAAAAGATATTCCCGGAGGCGATGGTAGAGTTGTACAGTTTATAAACGAATCCAAAGCAGACACAGATACAGGAGCTGAGCTCATAAGCTACGCTTGGGACTTTGATTTAGAAAAGGACTTAAATGGTGATGGATTACCAAACAATGATATAGACTCAAAAGAAGAAAGCCCATCACACCTATACAGCGCACACGGTCTACATCGAGTTAGACTTTCAATTGTAGACAACCAAGGTGGAAAGGCAGAGATAATTAAAGAAGTTGCAGTAGGTGGAATAAACACAGTAAGTTTACAACCCAAACAAAATGAAGGAACTACAACCGAAAATTCAGAAACGGCAACCGAAAATCAAATAGACGAAAATCTTAAAGCATCCCTTGTTACAGAGCCATTAGCTTCATCCAGTGGAGTAGTACGTTTAGCCGGAGAGCTTGCTAGCGTGAAATTTGATTTTACTAACTCAACAGGACTGATAAAATACTTCGTGATTGACAAGAATACAAACTTTGATACTGATGGAAATGGAGTCAAAGATGATGACTGGGATTTTGTCACAAACTCAGCAGGAACATGGACAACAAATTATTCCAAATCCTGGGGAGATATAGCGGCAAAACTTAGTGTTATCTCTAGTACTGGTAAAGAAGATAGCAAAACAGTACAAATTAAATTTTTACCAGCAAATTAAAATTAAGTAAGATAAGGTCAACAAATCTAATCAATAGTAAACAGTAAAATCCCAAATTCGCCAAAGGCGAAAGGCAAAAAACAAAATATCTAGATAATAAAAAAGCCATGGAAAATACAGACAACACAAACGATATCAACAAAACAGACGGTCCAGTAATCAACAATTATCAAAATCAGGCAGAAAAACGCACAGAAGAAACCCTGCCACTTGAAAACAAAATCCCAACAGTAAATCCAAGCGCTGAGGCACCTGCAATGCGCATAGTAGAGGAAAAACCAGAGTTAAAAAACAACCCAGAAAACGCAATATTTAAAAAAGATAAAAAACCTGTAAACCCAGTCACAAGACGTAAAGCAATATTAGGATGTTTTGGAGGATTTTTTGTAATGATAGCAATATTTGTGACATTGGCATTTGTATTTATTTCACAAGCAAGTAGCGGAAAAGAGTCATCTGTGGCAAAACTTTTAGGTATAAATCAAGCCTCATTTGTAAACGGTCTAATCACACTTACAAATATAGCATTCATACTAGTGTTAATTTTAATATTTACCATTACAATGATGGGACTTATCAAGGTTATAAAAGCCAAAAAGGACGATAAAGAAACAAAGAAAAAAGGTATTAAAATGAGTATAATTTCAGGAGCAATTTTGATGCTCTTTTTTATAATATGGTTAGTTATTTTCGCTTATTTAGATGGAAAAAGGATCAACGTACAAACAGAAATTTTGGATCCAATCATAACAATTCCAGCAGAAACACTTAACCTAACAGCACCAGTTACAATCAAATTTGACGCTTCAAACGTACCGGTTGATAGCAAAAAATACCAAATTATCTCATATGTATGGGATTTTGGAGACGGTCAAACAGGTACAGGACAAGTAGTATCACACCAATATGCAGAAAAAGGTAAAACCGGTAGATACGATGTAATCCTTACAGTTACAAAAAAAGACAAAAATACAGGAGAGGAAATAGAGGCGATGCACACAGAGGTAATAATTATAGGCAACCAAGCTCTAACAGCTACATTTAAGGCTGATCCAATGACTGGAGAGGTTCCACTTGAGGTTTCTTTTGATGCAAGTGGCTCATTTGATCCAGATGGCAATATCGACGCATTTGAGTGGGATTTTGATGAAGATGGTGAATTTGACGATGCAATAGGTGTAAACGCAGATTACAAATTCGAAAAAATAGGGGAATATACAGTCGCACTTAAAGTGACTACAAAAGCCGGCGAATATCAAGTCGCAGAAGGAGTAATAAATGTTGTAGAAAGTCAAATTCCAGAGCCAGTAATTACAAGTTCAAATACAGAAAGTCGCTACACAGTAGACAGACAATACATATTTAAATCTGACGAGTCTATCTCACCAAACGGCAAGATAGAGGAGTTTGAATGGGATTTTGGAGATGGTTCTCCATTACAAAAAACAAAAACAGCTTCATATTCATTCGACAAAGAGGGAACATACGAAATCACACTCACAATAATTGATGAAAAAGGCAAAGAAGGAACGCTTACCCAAACAATCACAGTTGGAGCAGTACAAGGAAAACCAAACGCTGTAATCACAACAACTCCAGTATTGGCAGACAAATCAACAATATTAAAGGGAGTAGTACCATTTAAGGTAGAATTTAGTGCAGCATCTTCAACAGATTCTGACAATAATATTGTAGAATACGAGTGGGACTTTGATGACGACGGTATAGTTGATGGATTTGGAGAAAGGACAACTCACACATTTGATAAAGTTGGTATGTACACAGTAAATCTAACAATTACAGATTCTGACTCAAACATAGGCACAGCAAAGACATACATAGACGTTCAAGCACAAGGTATAATTAGCAACCTAACAGCTGATAAAATAGAAGGAAATGTACCACTTACAGTAGCATTTGATGCCAGTGGATCAACATATTCAGGAGGGCAAATTACAAGTTACAGATGGGATTTTGGAGACGGTACAAAACCTAAATTAGGATCTGCAAAAATTTCACATAAATACGACACTGTAGGTTCTTACAAAGTTGTACTAGAGGTAATTGGCTCAGACAACAGCAAAGCAACTCAGGAAATCCAAATAACTGTAAGAGAAATACCCCTATTTGCATGTTTCAAATCAGTATTTAATGAGGGGCCAGCACCATTAGAGACTATATTTGACCCAGGTTGCTCAACAGGCACAGTAGCAAGCTACTTCTGGGACTTTGGAGACGGTAACACATCAACAAGCGTAAAACCATCTCACACATATACATCTGCCGGTTCTTACAACGTAATACTTGAGGTAAGCGACGCAGATAACACAGTTGACACCACTGATTTAACAGTGACTGTTACGTAAATTGAGGAGTGAAACTTAGATTATTAAGATAATCCACCCTAGAGGGCGGGACTGCTAGCAAATAGTGGATATTTTGTGCTATTTAATTTTAAAAATCCAGCACCAGTGCCAAAACTATATTAATAGTTTTATTATCTACTATCACACACATCCCACCAATAACACAGTCACAAGTTCTCTATTGAAAAAAACATTAAAAAATGGTATAATACCACGATAAATTAATGTTTATACGCATGGAAAATGGAATGAATATACCTGAAGATGATGCACTACTTTCTAATGCAGAAATAGAAATGGCTGTAATCAATTTTAAACAGCCTTATGATCTTCCCTTGCCCAATTCAAAAATCGGTGAGAGGTCTATGCATAATGCAGATAAGGTCTCTAAATTAGCAACATACGACCCAGATCAAGAAGAAGGTAAAGCTGCTGGTTTGGCTACTGCAGCAGCTGTAGCCAAAGCAATAAAAGATTCTGATGTACATGGTACATCTGCTGGCCAAAAAATAGAAAATGATCTAAAAACACCAGTACCATTTTTAGAATTGCAAAATATTCAAACAGGACCACAAGATGCTAGACGTGAAATTTTATTTAAAAACAAATATAGACCATATACACCTGATCCAGAAGCAATTGACATAGCAAATATAGATAACATTATAGATGGTATTAAAAAAAACAGAAATAGATACAGTTTATATTTAACAAATTACATAAACGACTTTATTCGCAGCCACAGTAAAAATGAAGATTTTCAAACAGAGTTTTTTAACCACATCATCCTACCAATTTCTTTTGCAATTGATGATGAAAAGAAGATTTCTACTATCCAGACATTTTTAACATCAATAGGCGAGCTAATAGACCTATATAATGGCAATGAAAACACTGATATTTTTGACCTACTAAAAGATCTTAAGCACGACACAATAAATAGACTTCAAAAAGCTAGAGCAGAGTCACACGCTGAAGACTGGAGAAAAAGAAAAGAGGCAGAAAAAAAAATCAAATCCAGACTAGACAAAAAAACAAAATCAAAAGCAGAACCAAAATCATCAGATCAAGACCTTGCTACAAGAAGTACAGAGATAGAAATTCCATCTGTAAAACTAAATCCAAAAAGTAAAGAAATCGAGATAAGGTTATCTGAGCCAGACCAAAAAATGGCAATACTACCAACAGAGGCAGAGCTTCCAGTAGTAGATTTAAAAATAAAAGAGCCAGAAAAAAAGCTACACAGGCTAATATAGAAACAAAAAAAACAAGTAAAAAAACAAAATTTAAAAGACTAATATCTTTAGCAAAACGTGGAATACTTACAGCATCCGGACTTTTGACATTTATAGCAGGATCCCCATCAAGTGACAGTCAAGCACCTGAAAGCCCTACTAACAATAAGCCCGCAATTGTTGCAAAAGATATTGCAGAAAAGCCAGAACAGGAAGCAAAAGCATCAATTGAAACTAAATTTTCAACAACTACAGATACAGAACAAAACAACGATGATAATCAAAATTCAACTACAAAGAAACCAGAGGAACCATTAGTATTAGAAGCAAAACTAGTTTCCATAGATTCAATCAAAACAATCAAAGCAGGGGATACAATGTGGGGACTAACAAATCAATGGATGCTCAAAAATAAATGGGCAACACATAAATCAGAACACCCAGAGCTAGAGAAATACGGATTTAGGGATGTAATGGATGCATTAAGAGTTTTGTCAAACCAGGCAGCTAAGGAAAATAAAATAGAGGGATATAGAGATATAAACGGTGATTTTAGAATAAAAAGTGGTGAGGAGTTTATATTTATAAGTCTTGATGATGTTATAGAATACTTAAGATCCACAGAACCTAAACCAGCGCCAAGGCCAGCACCAAAACCAGATTCAAAGTCTAAAAAAACACACGCAAAACCAGAATCAAGTAATGAGAAAAAATCTGAGCAAAAAACTACAAAATCAGCACCGGTGCCAGAACTAAATAACCCTACTCCAATTCAAGAGATATACCAAGCAACAAGAAGTGAATGGTATGAGTTAATAAAAGAGTTAGAGGAGGAAGAAGATGAAAAAATAAGAGCAAAAAAAGAAGCAGAAGAAATTGCAAATCTAGACCAAGGCTGGGAGGATCTGCTAGACGAATACAATATACCAATAGATGTTGATACTAGCGAGCTTAATAACAACGATAAAATAGCTTAGAGCTATTGATATTTAAAGTCAAAAATGTTATAATTAAATGATAAATTAATAAATAATCATGGAAAAAACTAATATTAATCTAGGAAAATTCATCTCATTGATGATTGTTTCAGCAATACTAAGTGTGTTTATAGCTCAAACAAGCGCTTTTGCACAAGAGCCACCTTCTGTTGAAAATCTATTTGGTGACCCTGTAGAAGGCGTGGATGAAACTCCACCATCTCCACAAGTTGCTGATGTTCCAGTAAATACAACAACAAATACAAATACTGACTATGGTAACCCACCATCACCTGAAGTATACCACCCAGCACCACCAACAACGCCAAAAACTGGCCCAGAGGCAATGTACTTACTAGTACTAATAGCCGCAAGTTTAGGTGGAGGATATGCATATAGATTAAAAAAACAAGATATATAAAAGATAAAAATATAGATAAAATAAGCTTCTCTAAAAAGGAGCTTTTTTTGTAGATAAAATATAAAAAAGTATACGCATATTATCACTCAAGCAATCTTACTTTTAAGTGATGAAAGTCTCACACGTATCTTGCACAAGACTTCGACAGCAATCAGATTTAGCCATTTGGTCTGGAAAGTATGCAAAACATAGCACAGCTAAGCAAGGAGATTATGGAGATATAACAACGACTCAAGCTAGAGTCAATAGAACAACTAGCTCACGTCCACGCAACACACACAAAAAAAGAGGGAAGCACTTACTTTGGCCTCCCTCTTTTTAAACATTCACAGGTTTATAATTTTGACCCACCATCAGATAGCTTCAAAAATGCACATATTTTATCTATGACAACCTCTCCAGCAACAACTTTAGCTGGACATTTTGACACACTATCAATCAGAGCAATATCATTTGGAAAAGATGTCCTAAGATCATCAATACAACTAACACTTAAGTAGTTTACATTACCACGTGAAATACATCCATATACGGAGTCTTGTAGAGATTTATTTAATAGATCTGTAATATTAAGCCCCAATCCATTATTTTGCGGCTGTACATCTATGCTATTAGTATTTGATAATTCTGCCTCAACAATTTCAAGCATTTCTCCATCCACACAAATTTTAGCATCCAATTCTTGTCCCTCAATACAATTTACAATTTCAACAATCGTCACATAAGCAAGTACCTGAGTGGGCTCATCCACTGTTCTAACCAAAACAGCTAAAGCATATTTACCAGGACTTAAAGGGTCACCAGTTATCATATCTTCTGGCATCCAAGCTATCCTAAAAATATCAGCAGCATTAAATCTTTTTAATAAAGCCTTTTCACTGCTTTGCATGATTTCATTAGCAACAGCTATCGAATCTTGTGGATTATCATATTTTGCAATATATGTAGCATGATCAGAGTCATAGTCATAAAGTGGTATAGCTGCAATTCTCGCACTAGCATCAAGATTAGTCTCAAAATCAATCAACATGCTCGAAGGTCCAAAAATTGTAGAAGGATGATTGCTAATATCAACATCAAGTGTTAGCTTTTCAGTCATGTCTCCATTTATACAAATCATATTTACACCATCTACAGGATATTCATCACCAGCATTACACGGAGCAATCTGATTATCTGGAACCATAACTTCATCCATCCTCATCTCAGTAATTTCCCAAAAACCACCAATACAAGTACTTGTTATTTTATCTTCAGTTTTTGTTTCACCAATCTTACATTCCATACCAACACCCACCCATTTACCATTTTTACAAATTGTTGGAATAGTATTTGAAATACCAAGTTTTTGTAATGTAACAGTACGAGTACTAGTATCACCATCCTGACAAACTGGCTTAGCAATACAGTCACCATTTATATCAGCAGTTAAATTTTGATCAATAACTTGAGTAGAATTTGCATCCAAAGTCATGTAGCAGATATTTGTATACCAATTTTCATCAGTATCACACAGAGGCGCAACAGCAAGTCTACTGCAATCTACTGGAGGTTCATTAACAACGTTTTCCCATACGCCATTTATACACTCTTGATCCCGAGTATCATTTTCGCCAGTAAACGGATTTGAATAAAGCTTAGAGCGAGTATCATTGTCTTTACAAACAACACAACTTTGAGCATTTGTAGCAATCAAGCTAGGGTGCAAAGTAGCATTGTTATCAGCTAAAATCATCACACACTCATTTGGATACCAAACTGGCACAAGATCATCACTACAAACCGGTGCATTTTCAAGTACATTACAAACTTCAGGTAGATCACCTAGATCCACAGGCGGCACAACAGGCAGCTCACAGTCACCATTATTTGCCACAAGCGTGGAGTGTACAGTCATATTTGGATTCAAACCTCTCATTTCACATTCATTTGCATACCAATTTTCATCAGCACCACAAATTGGCACATCAGCCACATCATCACATGGATCAGCCTCTGTCCCCGTATATGTTCCAGTATTTGTGTTATATATTGTACAAGAAGCATCCTCACCAATCAAAATCCAAACTAGATAATTATTATCCACAAGCTTAGGATCAGCCAGTGTAGTCTTTTGGAATTGATATTTAAGTTTACGGTTTTGTACAAATATAGATTTTACACGATTTTCACAGTCATATATCATAGATTTTAGTGTAGAATCTTTATCCACAGAAACCATATGCCATCCTGCAGACATATTTTTAATGTCAAAATTAGGTTTATCAGGTCTTTGTGAACCATATTTAATATCCCTAATTTCAAATCCATCCATAGCAGCAATTATAAATCCACCATTAGCTGGTATTTTAAAAGTATCAAGATCAGAGTCCTTTATTTCCTTTGTATCTAAAAATACTCCATGCGGATATGTATAAAACACCTTTTCATCTGGTCTATAAACAATTATTACAAATTTATTTAAATCAAAATCATCAGGCTTCAAAGAGTCCAAAATTTCAGTCATACTTGTTTCCTCAGATACATAAAAGTATTCATTTTGAACACCTCCAATATCAAGATCTTTGACAAAGTCAGAGTCAACATCTGTTTTTTTAATTTGCAAAAATCTACCATCGTCAACTTTTATACTCCCTTGAAACATAGCAGGGTCATACTCAAGCGATGGTGGACGTTCTTGAGCTTGAGTATAAGATATCTGAAATAAAATATAAACAAGCGCCACCATAGCAACACCAAGCGTTAGCATAAAAACCTTTGGATTAGTCCTATGCCGGTTTTTAATAAATTCTAGAATTTTCATATTTGTTTTTGTTTAAGTATGTTTTTAACGAGTTATAAGTTCTGAAAGCCTTGAATTAATCTTTGAATTTGTATTTATATATGCATGATCAGAATCCACAGCTAAAGAATCATCAGGATCAGATACATCACCAGCTATTCCAGCAGCTTTTAAAAGCTTTCTAAAATTAAAGTATTCATTATTCATAGTATCCAAATATTCATCTCTATTTAGTGCATTTACAGCAATATTTATATTTTCTAGAGCTTCATTAAATTTTGTTTCAGCCTCCATAGCATCAGCAATAATACTGATATCATCAAGCTTAGAAACAATACTATTTAAAATTCCCTCATTATTATTTATAGCGTCGTTTATAGCCCCAGCCTCGTGACAAGTTAATTTTAATTTTTCAAAACTATTTAAAATATCATCAGAAGGGTCCTCAAGTTCATCAAATAAAGCCTCCGCATCATCAAACAATTTACAAATATTTCCAATTTCTTCTCTAGTTTTAGCCAAAGGCTCAGAAAGATCTACAGACTTAAGTTTTTCTACAATCTCAGCAATTTCTACTGTGTTATCAGTTGTTTGACTGTGGTCACTATCCTGCACATCTGCACCTGTAGCAGCTCCCGTACCACTAGATACATTAGATCCAGTATCACTACTTTCACTACTGCCAGAACTTCCAGAACTAACACCACTTCCATCACTTCCAGAACTAGCACTTGGTCTATTACATTCCCCAGCTGCATTAGTTTTTAAAATCCAAGCGACATATGTATTATGTTTTTTAGAAATATCAGAAATGTCCACAGGTCCAGTACCAAACCCAGACTTAGTGCTAGGTTGATATGGGTAAACTTTTGTTACGCCATTTGGACAATCAGTAAGCATTTTACTTAGTTGAGATTTTGTAGCTACAACCATATTCCAACCTGCTCCAAACTTATCAACATCAGGTGAATAAGTACTTTTTGGTGCATCATCCACGTTTTTGATATTCCAAGTTCCAAAATCTTTATTAGTAAAAATTATAAATGGACTATAAGCCGGCACAGTATACTTTTTTATTTCAGAATCAGATAATTCGACTGTTCCATCACCACCTCTAAAGTACCCAGCTGGATACATATAGAATGATTTATCCTCAGTATTATAATGAATGAACTGAGCAATCAAATCCTCATCAGCAGCAATAGACTCAATAATTTCTTTTGCTGACATATCTTTTTCAGCATAAAAGAATGGTTTTTTGTAATCCCTATTCACAAAAGTAGTATCATCTTTGGCTCGTTCAAAATCAGCCGCTTCAAATTCAATATATTTTGAAGTAGCAATAAAACCTTGATCAGTATTTAACTCAAGTGCAGGAGGCATCTCCTCAGCAGATCCAGAAAACACAAAGTACCCAGCCACAGATCCAGCCAACACCAATAAAGCTCCCAAAACAGCATAAAACTTTAGTTTTGAACTCTTTTTAGGTCCTGCTACAGGTGTAAATTCACTCATAGGTGATTGATCTTGCGCTTGCATATTTGGCTCTGCCATAGGCATCATAGGAGTTTCCATAATAGGTTCAACGGATGGTTGACCAGAATTTTCCATAGTACTTTCAATAGGTGTGGTTTCTAGCATTACAGCTGGTGATACCTGCGCTTCCATAGGTTTTTCTGTTTGAGTTGTTACAGATTGTGCCACTACTGGCTCCACAGGGATCTGTTTATTATCCGCAAGGGGATCAATAGGTTGAAGGTTATCTTCCATCTTATATTTGTTATTATTTTTGTTTATTTTAGGTATAAAGAGAGTAATCCCAGTTTTTATATCATACTATTATAACATAAAAACTGT
>RRYU01004308.1_pt1 | contig 19488 bp, 24 predicted proteins | sample 2162651 | NCBI WGS metagenome assembly RRYU01 (sample SAMN10267283, study PRJNA491782) | microbial mat metagenome | isolation source: biomat in the production well | place: Japan: Minami-Kanto gas field, natural gas well KTG3 | collected 2017-06 | reverse complement strand
GTGGACGGACGGGAAATCTATACCGCCAAGGATCTGCGTGTCGGCCTGTTCACATCCACGGACGGTTTCTGAGCATACTCATATGCGAGAGCGGCCCCGGTAATCCGAAAGCCCTCTTGGGGAAATCGATAAAGGGGCATGAATGCCCCTTTTATCTGGCTATTTAGGCGTCCAGACCGTCCAGGGCCTTCTGGAAACGGTTGGCATGGGAGCGTTCCGCCTTGGCCAGCGTCTCGAACCAGTCGGCTATCTCGTCGAAACCTTCATCCCGGGCGGACTTGGCCATGCCGGGATACATGTCCGTATACTCGTGGGTCTCACCGGCAATGGAGGCCTTCAGGTTGTCCCCGGTGCCGCCGATGGGCAGACCGGTGGCCGGATCCCCCACTTCCTCCAGGTACTCCAGATGGCCATGGGCATGTCCGGTCTCGCCCTCGGCAGTGGAGCGGAACACGGCAGCCACGTCGTTGTAGCCTTCCACGTCCGCCTTGGAAGCGAAGTACAGGTAACGGCGGTTGGCCTGGGATTCACCGGCAAATGCGTCTTTCAGATTTTGTTCGGTCTTGCTGCCTTTCAGATCCATGTGCTGTCTCCAATGGGGCGTCATAAGGGGCGCGGTTAAGAATTGAAGAATATAACGAGCCCCGGCACGTCATGGCAATTCAATTCTACCGATCGTAACGATAGAGTTGGACGATCAATCACGACCAGGCTGATATTATGCCGATAATGGCCAGCCAGGTGAATTTTACGATAAAGTGTGGCCCACTCCCTTGAACATGTGCATTTCTCATTTCAACATACTGAACCATACGATACTAATGGCCAGCCTCATGGCTGGAACGGGAACATGTCTGACACCATCGATTTCACGCAGCACAGGCCTTTAAGGGTACTGCAGATAACCGACACCCACCTGTACCGTAAGCGGAGCGGGAAGCTGTTGGACATGAACACCTGGGATTCCTTCGAGCAAACCCTGGATCTCGCCCTTTCCGAGCACAGGTCCGCCGATGTGGTGCTGACCACTGGCGATCTGGTGCACGACGGCAGCGACCGTGGTTACAGACGCCTGCATGAGAGACTGGATGCGCTTGCCATGCCCGTGTATTGCCTGCCGGGCAACCACGATATGGGTGGCAATCTTCGTCGCAGGCTCTCTTCCGGCAAGGTTCAAACCGTCCCCTGCGCCCGTCATGAACACTGGGCCTTCGCATTTCTCGACAGCAGCGTTCCGGGAAGTACCGGCGGCCACCTGATACAACGGGAACTGGACTATCTGACGCAATGTCTGGCGCATAATCCGGACCGACATGTTCTGGTCTGCCTGCACCACCAGCCTGTCCCCATGGGCAGCGCCTGGCTGGATACCATGGCGGTGGACAACGCTGGAGCCATGTTCGACATCATCGATGCACACCCCCAGGTACGCGGCATCGTCTGGGGACACGTGCATCAGGCATTCGATGGTTACAGAAAAGCAGTGCGACTCTTGTCCAGTCCCTCCACCTGTGTACAGTTCCTGCCCGGCAGCAAGAAATTTGCCCTGGACGACCTGCCCCCGGGCTATCGTTGGCTGGAGCTGTATCCCGATGGTCGCATTGAAACCGGTGTAAGCAGGCTGTGCAGACAGACGATGAAGGCAGATATGGCTGCCTCGGGCTATTAGGGCCGTAACAAACTATCATCCCCACACAGGGGTACGAATTCCGCACCGTGCATGGATTGAGCAGCATGACGGATGCGCAGGCCCAGCACTTCCACACCCTGCGCCCTGACATCGTCCAGGCGTTGCGCATAGGCGGGGTCGACTTCTTTGGCGGCACCGAAACAACTTCCCTCGGGTCGATTCAGGGCGAACAGCATAATGGCTCGCCAGCCCAGGCGATGAGCCGCCAGAAGTAGATCCAGGTGCTTGCGGGCGCGTTCGCTCACCGCATCGGGAAAGCTCAGCCTGTCACCCTCAAGCAGGGTGACATTCTTGACCTCCACCAGGGCGTTCGCCTGTTCACCACCATACAGGCCGATATCCAGGCGTCCACGCGGCAGATTCGGCAGGTCCAGGGTCACTTCGCGGCTCATGCGCCGGTAACCGCCCAGCCCCTCCACCCCACCCTGTGCAATGGCCTCCGCCACCACCGCATTGACACGCCCGGTGTGCACTCCGACCCAGCCGGCGCCCATATCCACCCGCTCCAGGGTCCATTCCAGCTTGCGGCGCGGATCGTCGCTGTGGCTCAACTCAACCGGGGCACCGGGTTCCCAGCATGTGCGCATAGTGCCGGTATTGGGGCAATGGGCGGTAACGATATGCCCGTCACCCAACTCCACGTCAGCGAGAAAACGCTTATAGCGGCTACGAATGCAGCCGCGGGTCAGCGGGGGCAAGCGCATCAGCTGGTACTGAAACCGGACATCTCCTGCCAGGTGCAGGTCTCGCACGCGACGCCGCTCACCTTGGCGCCCGAGGGGCCGGTTCGCAGCCAGATTTTGAGCTGTTCGACCGCATCTTGTGCGCCGCAGGCCAGTACTTCCACCCGTCCATCCTGCAGATTACGCGCATAACCGGAGAGACCCAGACGTTGCGCCTGCTCACGGGTGGTAGCACGAAAAAACACACCCTGGACCCGCCCCGCCACATAGCAACGCACACAAATACGTGCCGGAGGCCTGCGCTCATCGTTCATGTCATTCACCCATTCTGATCAAAGCCGCCCTATCCGCTTGCCGGAAGCTTGGGCCTGCGGTGAAGCGCACCTCCACCTGGTAATCAGACATGCCAGCCTTGGTTTCCGCTCGGGGCAAGGGAATGACGGCATCCACCTCTCCGGGAAATACCTCACCATTGACGATCACGCTCGCTGCCTGCCCCGGTTGCAGAGCATACGCCTGGTCGATATCCAGGCGCGCCAGGGCCCGCTGATAGGCAATCGGCACCAGAGTGACCAGAGGAGCAGCCTGGAAGCGGTGCACCAGGGTCTGGCCAGGCTGTACGTCAACCGATTCCACGCGGGCCGCGAAGGGGGCGAGCAGACTGCTGTACTCCTGCTTCAGACTGGCTTCTTCGAGTGCCGCCTGGGCGGATTGATGGGCGGCCGTGGCGGAGGCTGCCTCAACCTGCACCACCTGCAAATCATGCATCGACAGCAAGGTGCGATCAAACATTTCCTGGGTTCGCTCCAGCTCACGCAGGGCCTCGTCCCGTTCCTGGCGGGTTTTTTCCACCTGGGCCCGGGCTCGTTTGACCCGCGCATTGAACAGGCGCTGGTCCAGCTCCATCAAGAGCTCACCCTGCTGTACGATCTGCCCAGGGCGCACTTCCACCCGGCTTACCACACCGGACACTGGAGTACTGAGCGGCAAGGGACGGGCATACGCCAGTCGGGCTTCGTATTCAGCGGCGCCCAGGCCCTGAATCAACGCAAGCCACAGCAGACCCGCCAGGGCCGGCCGGCACAGATATGCGGATAAACTCATTGCTTTACCTACCTTGTGCAATCGGAAAAATCCCCCATGGAAAGACCATCACACAGGGACGACACGCTGCCATACCGGCCCGTCATTGAGAAAGGCGATCAGTCCCATGCCCATGCGCCATTTTCAGTGAGAGACCAAGACGTTTTGATCTGAGCCACTCTGATACATGCCTGCCGCACTATTGCTATTGCGCATGCTCCAGTGTACTGCCGATCAAATGCCCGGTCAGGGCATCCAGACGCGCCCATGTCAGGACCCGGTTGAAATCATTTTCCGCCTGCAACAAACGCACGACGGACATCTTGGTCATGGCATCACCGAGGTCTGCAGCCGCTTCCAGCTCATACAGTGACCGGCTGCGGTCGAAGTCCAGTTCCCGGTACTCTCCCAGGGCCTGCAACTCCTTGCGTCTGGCCTCCAGGGTCTGGAGTTCCAGCCACAGGTCAAGCACCGTCTGACGAACCTCCAATTCGCGCATGGACAGCTTGGCGCGGGCCTCCTGGAACAACGCCCGCTGCCGCGCAGCCCTGGCATCCCGCTGGCCTCCTGTAAAGATGGGGATCTCCAGCACCAGCCCCAGCTCCAACGGGTCATCACCGCCCAGTGGCCGGTTGTAGGCAGTGGCATCCAATTCACCACTGAGCACCGCCCCATTGCCGGCATAAACCGCCTCGGTACGCTTTTTGGCCGCAAGCACCGCCTCCCGCAACGCCCTCAGCTCCAGGTTGTCCTGAAGTGCCCGATCGACGAGTTCCGCCACCTCGCCCGGTTCACGCTGCAGGTCGGGCAGATCAGGAAATACCAGATCTGCCGGTAATTTATCCACATGGCCCAAGGTCAGGGCCAGGCGCGAACGGCTGGCCCGTTGTTTGGCCTGGCTGGTGCGCTGCTGTCTGAGCATTTCCTGATAGCGGCTCTCCAGTTCCAGCAGACGAACGTCATTGAGCTGGCCCAGTTCGTGGCGGGTACGCGCCCGGTCCATGCGTACGAAGGCGATAGCCATGGCCTCATTGTCCCGGGACTGTTCCAGGTCCGCCAGCAGGACCTGGAAAAAACGCGACATGATGTCGATACGCCGTTGCTGCCGCACCTCAAGCAGGTCCAGGCTGCGTTGCCTCAGCTCTGCCTTGGCCGCCGTATCCAGATCCCGGCTGTAACCGAAATCATAAAGACGTTTGCTGACACTCAGCCGGGCAAAGCTGTCGTTATGTGAAGGATAGGCCGCGGCACCCAGATCGGAAGGCTCTATGTAGCGGGCAGCCAATTCCACATCCACGCGAATCCCATCTATGGCGTCCACCCGGTCCTGTTCCGCCTGAGCGGCCTGCAGACGGGCATCGGCCTGGTGTAATCGCGGATGCGGTCCATCGGCCAGAGACAGGGCATACTCAAGGGTCAGCGGCTGCGGCAGATCAACCCCGAGGCACAGCGGTGAGTAGCAGGCGGCCATCAGCAGGGCTGTGTGAATAATCCGAGTCCTCATAGCATCGACATCATGCGTCAGCGGGCTCCCGCCTTTTTATGCGCGCGCTTGTAGCGGGTGAAGCTGCTTTCTTTGTATGCGCCCTCAACCACATATCGCCCCAGCAACATGAATTCGCCGGCATCACGGGTCGCACCCGTGTACTTGGCGATCAGTTTCCCGTTGAGATCGAAAAAGGCAAACACCGGGGTTGCCCGTACCCGAAAGGTCTTGGCGGCGAAGTCCTTCTGCTTGACCGCCGCACCCTCGAAATCATTGATTTCCACATCCCCTTCGATGTCCAGCGGGATGATGAGAAAGTGTTGTTTGAAATAGTCCTGCACGTCCACCCGGTTGAGCACCGTCGTTTTCATGCGGTGACAGAAGGGACATTCGTCCATTTCGAACATGATGAGTATGCCGGACTTGCCCTCATCCCGCGCCGTGGCCAACTCTTCGGAAAAATCCCCCAGCGATTGATCAAAAAAGTGTTCGCCCGGCTCGCGGGTCGGCACGGCATGGGAAATGGAGGCGAAAACCATCAGCAGGCAGGCCAGCGATAGTGGCCGTTTCAACAGAGCGATCATTGTATTCTCCCGGCTTTATAGCGATCGACGGCCTTATTGAGCAATTCGGCGGTCACCGGCCCCGACTTGCGGGCTATGGCCCTACCCTCGGGGTCTATGATGAAAGTCGTGGGCAGACCCGAAACTCTTCCCAATGCGGAGCGGGAAGAGGAAGGCTCACGCAATATGGGGTAGCTGAGAAATTGCTCTTCCACGAAGGCTCGCAGACGCTCAGTGCTGATGTTTTCCTTGTTGACACCAACGACCATGGCGTCTTCACGGTTGCTGTGAAACACTTCCAGTTCCGGCAACTCCTCCCGGCACGGCGGACACCAGGTGGCCCAGTAGTTCACCACAAGCCAGCGGCCACGAAATTCGGACAGACTGCGCTGCTTGCCTTCCAGGTCCGGGAGCTGCAACTCCACCACGCCTGTATCGGCACAGGCCATGGAGCCTAACATCGCCATGCACAGCAGCCCCGCCAGACTCCCGCGCCTCCACAACATACACATCTCATTCACCATGTTTCACCAAGTTGAGCGTAGCCGAATTGTGTATATTCAGGCCTTCAATTGCAATGCAAACTCGGAATATGATCACCTGCCCTGTTATTTGGCATCGCAATAAGCTAAAAATATCCTTTTAAAATACACGCTTCTGATTTTATGAGTTTATTTCAGCATCCGGTGGGGTCTCCGGCCATTCCTTTTGGCAGAATTCAAGCCAAAGCTCCGGCCATGCGGCATTGCCTTCACTGTTTCTCACTGTCGCCCTGTTTAGCGCAAGCCGCCTATAGCCAAGGCCCAGCCGATAAAACCACCGATCGACCATATGTTGATGACGCCGCATAAATTCAGCGTCCCCACCCCGGACTATCTCCCCAATCCGGCTACGGACACAGACCCCGCCAGCGTTGAGAAAAGGATTGCGCAATTAAACTATACAGACCTGCGCAGCCTGACCCGCAGCCTGATCTACGAGCTCTCTCTGCTCAATCGGCATCCTGACACACCACCTGCCAGAGAGCAGATCATGGCGGTATACCAGGTCCCATGCGCGCGTTTGGTCCGGGTGCGCCCGGACCGCCCCAAAAATCCCAGCAGTGAGCAAATGCGCCGACTCATGGTGGAAATGGCCTATGGCTATAAGCACCTGATCAACGAAGCGCTTCGAACCCGCAACTGGCTGAGATACCGCAGACAGTTGACCCATGCCCTCTACTTCGCCGCCAAACATCTTTCCCTTGAGCTGTTTCTTTCTTACGAGGCCTATCAGTGCAAGGTCTCCAACAACTGGAGGGAACTCTTGGCCATTTATCGGCTGGCGGAACAACACCAGCTGCATCGGTTGCAGGTGGACGATAGGGATCAGGCCAACCCTGGTAACGCCACCATAGGCCATATCCTTAAACGCATCCTGTTGCTGCGTCTGCAAGACCCCTGCTGCATGGTGTCCGGTGAAGCACGGACCTGTTTTGACTATTTCAATGTATTGGCATCCAGCGCCACATTGGCTGAACCGGGACGCGCAGAAGCAATGCCGGGCCGTTACCTGCTGGATCTGGATGGAGTTGACCCACCACAGCCCCTGACCAGGACTGAACTTTCCTGCAATCCGGGACGCCATAGGGTCTTCAACCTCATCCCGGTGAGTCAGCAGGTGCATGATCACCTGCAGGATATGGAGCTGCATAATGCGCCGCCGCCGGAAGGCCTGCAGCGTATGCGCGAACTCAACCCCAATCTGGTGTTGAAGCGTATCCTGCGTTCGTGGCATGCACGACAGGAACGCCGCGACGAGCGGGAGGCAGTATACGGCTGGCTGATGTGCGGTTTCGGCCTCAGCGCCGTCAACCATTTCCTAAGCATGACCGCCCGAGCCAAGCTCGTGAGCCAAGCGGCCCACACAAGGCCCGGCGGGGAACAGCTGAAGCTGATGCAAACTGCCAAAACCGCGAACCCGCCCGCACGTTACCTGCGCATTCGCTGCCGCCAGGTGAACCGCAGCCCCAGCGGGATGTGCATTCACCTGCAACTGCCCAGCGCGCTCAAACCCAAGGTGGGACAGGTGGTGCTGATGCAGGAGGATGCGCCGGAAACGCAGGACGCCTGTCACGTAGGCGTCGTGCAACGGCGCATGCGCATAGACGCCGATAACCTGGAGGCAGGCATTCATCTGATACAAGGCAATATCCTGCCCATCGAACTGCGCCAGCTGGGTGGGAGAAGCGACTTTAAAGCCGCAATCTGTGTGGAACGCGGCGAACAGGGCATGGACTCCCTTCTGCTTCCCCCGGGCATATTCAAATCCGGGCAGGAGGTGGAACTGAAAATACCCGCCAGGCGGCTGATGCTGCAGGAGGCGGTGGATGAAACGCCCAGTTTCGAACGTTTCAGATTTTCACTGTAGCGTGACAAAAGAAGCAAGACAGCATGCCCACCGCCCCTGCCGCGAGCACAGCAGGGAAACAACCACCTCAAACGACTGCTTCCGTCTTCATCGCCCGTGCCTTGTCCGACTGAATGCGCTGCTCAAAAAGATCCGCCAGGGGCACTTCCAGTGTCTTGTCCATGTCCGCCTTCAGGGCCTGCAGCAGGCGTCGTAATTCCATATCTTCGCTTTGGCCGTCATCCGGGCGCGGCAGAATGAAATGGCCGGACCAATAGAGATCCTGAAAACTCATTGATCCCATGTCCCGGGCCAGCACCCAGTCCCCTTGTTCGGTCCGCAGCACCAGCCTGGCCTGCATCAGATGGAGAAGAATGGCTTCGAGATCGGTCTCGGAATGCATTGGCTCCTTAGCCATCAGGGAGCGCATGGAGACCGGGGCACCCGAATGCTGTCCCTGCCACAAATAGCTGAGCAGTCGATAGGCAAGCAGCAGATCGGCACCATGTCGACCGCGGTCCGGATACCACTCGTCCCGATAGATACCCAGGCAATAGGTGAACTCCGCGCCCAGCAGGGTGACCAGCCAGGACAGGTAGATCCAGATCAGAAACACCGGCACCGCCGCCAACGCGCCGTATATGGCCTGATAGGTGGGAAAAGTGGTGATATACAGGGCGAAACCGCGCTTGGCGATTTCGAACAATACCGCCGCCAGCACACCGCCGGCCACCGCATGCAGCAAGGGTACGCTGCGATTCGGCACAACGATATAGAGTAAGGTAAAGGCCACGGCGGAGACCAGCACCGGCATCAGACCCAACACGCCGGTGCGCCCTACCGCGTCGGCCAGAAACGGCAGTGATACCAGGTAAGAGGTCAACAATACACTGATACCCATAAGAATGGGTCCCAGGGAAAGGATAGCCCAGTACACCGTAAACACAGCGATGGCGCTGCGCTTGCGCCGCACCTGCCAGATGGTGTTCAAGGCACGGTCTATGTTGCCCATCATCATCACCGCCACGATAACCAGGAAGACGGTGCCGGTTCCGCTCAGGTGTGAGGCCTTCTGACTGAAAGACTCCAGGTGCTCACTGATCACATCGCTGGAGGCTGGGACAAAATTATTGAAAACGAAATCCTGAACCTCAGTGGCCACCCTCTCAGATACCGGGAAGGCGGAGAAAATCGCCAGACTCACAGCCATCAGGGGCACCAGGGACAGCAGCGTGGTGTAGGTGAGCGATGCGGTATGGTGCAACCCGCCGTCTTCCACGAAACGGAATGCCAGCAGGCGCAGAAAACGCCACAGGCGAATCGGCAACTGGCGCAGGCCATCCACGGAAAGCCCTTTGTTCAGCCGCTGCGCAATGGTATTCGTTCGATCCTTGTCCATGCATGGTCTCTCAAGTGCACTACCCCTATCATAGGGCCGGCACACTGCTCTGTTAACCGCCAATGTAGCGGGGATACAATACACAGGAACCAAAACACAGGAATGACGCGATGTCTGTATCAATCTATCACAACCCACGTTGCAGCAAGTCCCGGCAGACCCTGGAACTGTTGAAGGAGCAGGGCGTGGAGCCTGAGATCATCAAGTACCTGGACAGCCCCCCAGATCACGCCACCCTGTCCGCCATTCTGGATCAACTGGGCATGCAGCCCCGGGATCTGATGCGCAAGAAGGAAAAGGAATACAAGGAAAACGGACTGGACAACCAGGATCTGAGCCGCGATCAGCTCATCGACGCCATGATCGAGCACCCCAGGCTGATCGAACGGCCCATCGTGCTGAAAGAGGGCAAGGCCGCCCTGGGCCGCCCCCCCGAACAGGTACTGGACATACTGTGAGGCCGGCATGCCATATATCCTGATACTGTACTACAGTCGTTATGGCGCCACCGCGGAGATGGCCCGGCACATAGCACGCGGCGTCGAGGAAGGCGGCATGGAAGCGCGGGTGCGCACCGTGCCCGCCGTCTCCACTGTGTGCGAGGCGCTGGAAGACTCGATCCCGGTCCAGGGCGCACCCTATGCCGAGCTGGACGACCTGCGCAACTGCGCCGGACTGGCTCTGGGCAGCCCCACCCGCTACGGCAATATGGCGGCGGCGCTCAAGTATTTCCTGGACGGCAGTAACGCCTTGTGGCTGTCCGGCACCCTGATCGGCCGCCCTGCCGCCACCTTCACCTCCACCGCCAGCCTGCATGGCGGACAGGAAACCACCTTGATCACCATGATGCTGCCGCTGCTGCATCATGGCATGTTGATCATGGGTCTGCCTTACAGCGAGACCGACCTGCTGCACACCCGTAGCGGCGGCACCCCCTACGGACCCAGCCACCTGGCCGGTGCGGACGGCAAGCTGCCCCTGAGCGACGAGGAAAAGCGCCTGTGCCGCGCCCTCGGCCAGCGCCTGGCGCATACTGCCGTCGCCCTGGATGGGGCCTCATGAACAAAATCCGCCTGACCCACGTCCTGGCGTTGAGTGGCTACTTAAGCTTACTGATACTGGTGACGGTCTGGCATGCCTGGCTGCACCCATCAAACTACTTTCCCAGAACCCTGGTGCTGCTGGTCACCGCCGCGCCCCTGCTGCTGCCTCTGCGTGGAATGCTGCACGGCCGCCCGTCCAGCCACCTGTGGGCCAGTTTCCTGATGGTGCTGTATTTCATGCACGGCGTGGTGGAGGCCACCGTCAACCAGGCCCAGCGCCTGCCCGCCCTGCTCGAAATCCTGCTCAGCCTGCTGGTATTCTTTGCCGCCGCCTTCTATACCCGCTGGGCCAGGGCCGCGGCCGCACCCTCCCCAGCCACATGAGCCGGCAACTCCCCCTGGATATAGGATTCCCCCGGGAGCACAGGCTGCAAGACTATGTGCCCGGCCCCAACGCCGGCGCCCTGGCAGCAGTCCGCAACTGCGCCCTGCACGGCAGCGAGCCCTATGTCTATCTATGGGGAAATCCCGGCACGGGCAAGACCCATCTACTGCTGGGGGCCTGCCAGGAACTGGACTCGTCCGGCGGGACAGCCCTGTATTTGAATCTGGGACGGCGCGCTGGACTGAACATACAGGTGCTGAACGACCTGGAGCGCTTGGAGCTGGTGGCCCTGGACGACGTGCACAAGGTGGCTGGCGACACCGCTTGGGAACGCGGACTGTTCCATCTCTTCAACCGCCTGCGCGACAAAGGCAAGCGCCTGCTGGCAAGCGCTGACACCCCTGCTGCCGAGCTGAGTATACAACTGGAGGATCTGCGCTCGCGCCTGGAATGGGGGCCGGGCTTCCGCCTGCGCCCATTGGACGACACCTCGCGCCTGCAATTATTACAGGGCTCGGCAGCCGCCCGCGGCATGCGGCTACCCCTGGATACGGCCCTGTATATCCTGAGTCACTGCCCACGCGACCAGCATTCCCTGGAGACCTTGCTGGACCGCATCGACCATGCCAGCCTGGCACACAAGCGCCGACCCACGGTGCCCTTCGTACGTGGGATACTGAGCGATTCCGAAGATTGATCAGACAGTCGAACGCCGGGCCGCAAACGCTGAATCAATCAACATACCGTATCGCCTTGCGGCTCCATACATAGATGTAGTGCGCCCCGCTCGCCAACACGGTGAACAGCAGCAACCATTGCAGGGACTCGATGAGCAGGCTGGGCAAGGGAAAAGGCCCGGCGTCGGTCACCACCAGAATAACCAGCAGGATCTGTAAGACCGTATTCAACTTGCTGAGCAGCGAGGGGGCGGGCAGCACTTCCTCCACCATGAAGTTGTAATACAGGGCCCCGCCGACAATGATCAAATCGCGGCAGATAGCGGCCATTACCAGCCAAATGGGGATCAGTCCGGTGGCGGCCAGGACCAGGAAGGAACTCATCAGCAGGGCCTTGTCCGCCAGAGGGTCCAGCAGGCCGCCCAATCGGCTCTGCCAGCCATAGTGCTTGGCTAGAAAACCATCCAGGCCATCGGAAAAGCCTGCCACGGCGAACAGCAGCAAGGCCATCGTGTAATCATGCTGCAACAGATAATACATCACCGGCAACGTGAGCAGAATGCGCAGGGTGCTGATGATGTTGGGAATATCGCGGACGCTGATCATGACGTTCAGCGGGCCAGGCGAAACACCAGATCAGGGGTCAAGGGGGCCGGTGATCCCACTGTAGTATTCGCTTCAGGCATCAGCAGGCGCCCCAGGGAAGCGCTGCGGCGCAAGGCATCGGCGCCGCCTTCCACCCGCAGGCGGAACAAGGCCTGATCCGCCTCCACCAGCAACGGTCCCAGGCTTTCAACGCCGTCTGCGGCGTTGAAATACCCCATTACGGCAAGATAGCCGTGCATATCCACCAGGCCCCGCACCAGCACCAGCACGGAGTCGCCCCCTGCGGCGGTGCTCAAAGGCGCATATCTCCGTGCAAGCCTATCCACCGCCGAATTCAAACCAAGTTCCAGGGCCTGCTCCACGCTGGCCCCGGATTCCCGCCAGGTCTCCGCCTGAGCACTATGCAGCATCTGCCATTCACCATGAGTGGTCCTGCCGGCACGGGCAAGACGCCCCACCAATATCAGATCCGCTGCATAACGTCCGGAGGCCTCACGCACCCGGGTTTCGAATCCACCCCACAGGTCCACCGGCTTGAGCCGGCCCATGTCTTCCAAATCCAGCAGTGGCGACAAAAATTCCATTCCCCTCTGGCGGGACACCCGCTCGATGGCCTCCGCCAGGGCAGGCTCGGTCTCCGCCTGATAGAAACGCCTGTCGCCTGCCTTTTCCGTGCCCAGCCACAGCAGGATCGAGGGCCTGTTGCCAGTCCACACGGGCAGCCCGGCCTCACGCATGGCACGCTGCGTCGCACCTGGATCGAAACGGACCCATAGCAACCAGCCCGCCTCTGCATCCCCGCTGGGATGAGCCGAATAGCGATATTGCTGTACCAGATCCGCGGCCTTGCCCCCCAGGCCACGTGCCGCTTCCAGGGTGGAGGAAGAGCGGCTGCCGGTGAGCTTGATGACGACTTTCTCCAGGGCCGTAGCGATGGATGCGTTGCGTTCGTCCACACCGCGCCCTTGCGCGTCAACTGCCGCCTGGTACAGATCCATCTCCTGGGCCAGCGCGGTTGCGCAAAACAACCACAATGATACAAGGATGCGCCAGCCAGAATATTTCCCGAACATCACGGATTCCTTTGAAGTTACTGCCCGATAACGGATTTTAGCTTGGGCCTCCCATGCCTGTCTAAGCGCTTTCTCCAAGTCCTCCCACACTGGTAGAATTTACCCACCCTTTTATTTCATTGGAGTACCCCGTGAGCCAGCAGCCTTCATCCCTTAGCTACAGCGACGCGGGGGTCGATATCGACGCCGGCAACAATCTGGTCGAGCGCATCAAGCCCCTGGTGCGCAAGACCTTCCGCCCCGAGGTACTGACTGGCCTGGGCGGTTTCGGCGGCCTGTTCGAACTACCCACGGAACGCTACCGTCGACCGGTGCTGGTCTCCGGCACCGATGGCGTAGGCACCAAGCTGAAACTGGCCCAACGCATGGGCCGGCACGACAGCATCGGCATCGATCTGGTGGCCATGTGTGTCAACGATATCCTGGTCACCGGCGCAGAACCCCTGTTTTTCCTGGACTATTATGCCACAGGCCAGCTCGATGTGGACGCCGCCGTGGCAGTGGTGAGCGGCATCGCCGCCGGTTGCGAACAGGCCGGTTGCGCCCTTATCGGCGGCGAATCCGCCGAGATGCCCGGGATGTACAGCAGCGGCGATTACGACCTGGCCGGCTTCAGCGTCGGCATAGTAGAGAAGGATGACCTGCTGGGCCCGGAACGGGTGCGTCCCGGTGACGCACTCATTGCCCTGGGTTCATCCGGCCCCCACTCAAACGGCTATTCCCTGATCCGCAAGGTTCTCGAAGTCAGCGGGGCCGACCTTGAGCAGGATCTGGACGGTCGCCCTCTAGGCCATGCGTTGCTGGCCCCCACCCGGATATATGTGAAATCCGTACTGCCGCTGCTCGGTGAACTGGATGTGCATGCCATGGCGCACATTACCGGTGGCGGCCTGACCGAAAACCTGCCCCGTGTGTTACCCGGCGACACCCGTGGCCTGATCCACTCGGGCTCCTGGCGGCATCCCGCCGTATTCCGCTGGCTGCAGGAAAAAGGCGGCATCGCGAATGCAGAGATGCTGCGTACCTTCAACTGCGGCGTTGGCATGGTGCTGGTACTGCCGGAGGAAGAAGCAGACCAGGCCCTGGAAATGCTGACCTCCGCCGGAGAACGGGCCTGGCGGCTGGGCCGGGTGGAATCCGGGGTGGGCCCGGCGGAAACGGTATACGCCACGTGAGCACCAACGGACCATTACCCGTCGTGGCGCTCATTTCCGGTAGCGGCAGCAATCTGCAGGCCCTGATCGACGGTGTTACCGACGGGTATCTGCCCATCGACATTCGCGCCGTGATAAGCAACCAAGCCCAGGCCAAGGGCCTGGAGCGGGCGGCACGGGCCGGTATCGAGACCCGGGTGCTGAACCATCGGGACTACCCGGGGCGGGAGGCCTATGATGCCGACCTGCAGACTTTGATCGACACATACGAACCTGGCCTGGTGGTACTGGCAGGCTTCATGCGCATCCTCACCCCTGGTTTCGTACGCCACTACCAGGGGCGTCTGCTCAACATCCACCCCTCCCTTCTTCCCCGCTACCGCGGGCTGCATACCCATGCCCGGGTGCTGGCGGCAGGGGACCTGGAGCACGGGGCCAGTGTGCATTTTGTCACCGAGGAACTGGATGGCGGCCCGCTGGTACTGCAGGTCAGGGTAGCGGTGCAGACAGACGATGACGCAGACTCCCTGGCTGCCCGGGTACTGCAACACGAGCACCGCATATATCCCCAGGCAGTACGTTGGTTCGCCGAGGGCAGGCTGCGCCTGGGCAACAGCGGCGCCGTCAGCCTGGATGCCGGCGTTCTGGCGGGGCCGGTGATATGGACTTCGGACCTGCCGGAAATAGACTGAAACATGTGCCTGCGCCCTGGGATCGCCTTACTCCTGATCCTGTTCAGCATACAGGCGTCCGCGGACGACGGAACTTCTGCACTGGGCCGCTTCGCCGCACGCTACGACCTGAGCCGCAACGGCATCTCCGTGGGAAACACCCGTATCAGCCTGGAACTGGGAATTGACGACAGCTATGTCTATAGCGTCCGCACTGAACCCAGTGGCGTACTTTCCCTATGGCGCGAGGACCTGATTCAGGAGCGCAGCAGCGGACACATAGTCGATGGCCGGCCGCGCCCGGACCACTACCTGTATCACCGCGAGGGTGAAGGCGTCAATCAGCACCTGGAACTGGACTTTGACTGGGACAGGGCCAAAGTCCGCATCGTCAGCGGCAACAGCCGTTGGTCCCTGGACATAGGCCGCGACACCCTGGACAAACTGGTGCAGCAACTGGTGTTCATGATGGATCTGGCCGGCGGTGCAATACAGATGTCCTACCGGGTTGCGGACGGCGGGCTGCTCAAGAACTACAGATACCGCGTACAGGGGCACGAGACCCTGCAAGTGCCGCATGGCCTTTACAAGGTCATCAGAGCGGACCGGGACAAGGGGCGCGGGCTGCCCGACTATATCCTCTGGATGGCCCCGGAACTGGGCTACCAGCCGGTGCGCATCCAGCGCCAACATCGCGGCTCACGTTACCAGATGGACCTGAGGGAGTTGTTCCGGGAAACCCCTTAGGCACACATCAGGAATGGGGCAGGGTCACACCTCGCTGGCCTTGGTACTTGCCGCTGCGATCCAGATACGATGTCTCGCACAGCTCGTCGGATTGCAGGAATACAATCTGGGCCACACCCTCGTTGGCATATATCTTGGCCGGCAGGGGTGTGGTGTTGGAAAACTCCAGAGTCACATGCCCCTCCCATTCCGGCTCCAAGGGCGTGACATTGACAATGATGCCGCAGCGGGCATAGGTGGACTTGCCCAGGCAGAGGGTCAGCACATTGCGTGGTATACGCAGGTATTCCACGGTGCGTGCCAGAGCAAAGGAGTTGGGCGGGATGATGCAGACATCGGAACGCACATCGACGAAACTGGAGGCATCGAAGTTCTTCGGATCCACCACTGCCGAGTTGATGTTGGTAAAAATCTTGAATTCCTCGGCACAGCGTATGTCATAGCCGTAACTGGAGGTGCCAAAGGAGATGACGCGCTCTCCATCCACCTCGCGCACTTGACCCGGCTCGAACGGATCTATCATGCCGTGCTCCGCCACCATGCGGCGGATCCAGCTGTCGGACTTGATGGACATGGGCGCTCCCGGCTGAATGCAGTGCGCCAATGGTACACAGGCTGTTTCCCACACGCTAGAAGTTGGTCAAATTATGAATTTATTTAGTGCGCCGACCGGGTAGGTAGTAAAGCCGCCACCCACACACTGACCCGCAGGAACACAGTCCGGAATGCAGCAAATTGCTCAACAGAGAACCCAGAAACAGGTGCACTCACGGACAGGTGGCGAATGCCTGCGTATCAACGACGGCTGGGGCCGCCTGACCCAGAGACGATTCGATGTTCTGCTTGAGGAGATCGACCAGTTCCAGCTTGTAGGTGCGCTCGTTGACTTCTAGCGCCTCATCTCCTTCACCGAAGCGGACGAAATCCGGAAAATTCCGCTTGAGTCGCGTTAAATATTCTTGGAGTGCTTTTTCCAATCCTGGATCAGGATGGGGCATAGAAAGAGATAGTTCTGTCACCACGCAACCCTCCCATAGACATAGCCCCAATAGCATCGGGATCCTTACCATTATGGCAAAAGAGCCGCCCTGGAAAGACAAGGGCATGAAAAAGGATGAATGGCTGGCCGAAGAGGTGGCCAAGGCCGTTGGCGCGGGCAAACCCTGGAAGTGCGAGACTGTCGATTTCTCCGCGGCCACCGACCTGCATCGAGATCTATTTTCTTATCGCACCGATAAATGAGATTGCAAAAGTCGAGCCTACGTCAGGAGCAGGCAGGAAGCCCATGTACACCATGAATAAATGGTGGGCGCGAAGGCCTTCGATCGTACTTGAGCTAAGCGACGCGAGTCGCAGAAAAGTTCATCGGCATACTAAGCAGGAGTATTGGTTTTTACTAGTACGAGATGGTGGTGGAGAGTATCGTAACTGATTGCCATCCCTGGCATTTTAGTAATCCTTCGTTATCGGTGGTAATCGAGCGTAACGATTAGTTGTTCTGGATCACGATGGACGGAAACTTGGTTGCATAGTCCTTGGCCTGGAGAGACAGCTTGGCCGAGGTCTTGCGCGCGATGGACCGGTATTCCTGGGAGATACGGCAGTCGGGATCCGCCACCACCGTGGGTCTGCCGCTGTCCGCCTCTTCGCGAATGCGCATGTCCAGAGGCAGTTGACCCAGCAGGTCCACGCCGTATTCTTCCGCCATGCGTACGCCGCCGCTATCACCGAAGATGTGCTCTTCGTGGCCACAACTGGTACAGATGTGGGTGCTCATATTCTCTACGATACCCAATACCGGCACTTCCACCTTTTCAAACATCTTGAAGCCCTTGCGGGCATCCAGCAGGGCAATGTCCTGAGGCGTGGTAACGATCACCGCACCCGCGACCGGTACCTTCTGGGCCAGGGTCAACTGGGTGTCGCCGGTGCCCGGAGGCAGGTCGATAACGAGATAATCCAGCTCGCTCCAGTTGGTATCGTTGAGCAATTGCTCCAGGGCCTGGGTGACCATGGGGCCGCGCCAGATCATGGGGGTTTCCTCGTCGATGAGGAAACCGATGGACATGGCCTGCAGATGGTAACTGTTCAGAGGTTCCAGAGTGCTGCCATCCTTGGATTCCGGCTTGCTGGAGATGCCCAGCATGCGCGGCTGGGACGGGCCGTAGATGTCCGCATCCAGGATACCCACGGTAGCGCCCTCGGCGGACAGTGCCAGGGCCAGGTTGACCGCCACCGTGGACTTGCCGACTCCACCCTTGCCGGATGCAACGGCGATGATATTCTTCACGTTGTCGATGGGCTTGAGGGATTTCTGCACCGCGTGAGCCGTCACCTTGGAACTGACGGATACCTCTGCGCTGTCCACACCCTCGACTGATTCCACACGTTCCTTCACAGCGGCGGCTATGGCGTCATGCACGCCTTTGGCGGGAAAACCCAGTTCCACTGTCACCGATACCTTTCCAGCATCGATGTCGATACCCTTGACCACCCGGGCGCTGACCAGGTCTTTGTTCAGATTAGGTTCGATATAAGCCTTGAGCGCCTCTTCGATTTGTTCTTTGCTTGCTTCAGACATGCTGCGAATCTCCTGGTGCCGGTGCTGAATTAGGCATAATTGGGTGCGCTTTCATGGAAAACAAGGCCGAATTCCGGCACATTCCGCATTCCGGTCCCCACCGCGAGTATGGAATAATACGCGATTGCAAATCCGGCGGGCACAACCCGCTCCGACAGCCCTACCGAGTACCCCGCAGCCATGAGCGAAGCCCCACGAAAAATTCTGGTCACCAGCGCCCTGCCCTATGCCAACGGCCCCATCCACATCGGCCACCTGGTGGAATACATACAGACCGACATCTGGGTGCGTTTCCAGAAGATGCGCGGCCATCAATGCATCTATGTGTGCGCGGACGATGCCCACGGCACCCCCATCATGCTGCGGGCGCGCCAGGAGGGCATAGAGCCGGAACAGCTGATCGCCCGGGTTGCCCGTGAACACCAGGAGGACTTCGCTGTCTTCAACGTCGGTTTCGACAACTACCACTCCACCCACTCGGACGAAAACCGCCGCTGCGCCAACCTGATCTATGAACGCAACCGCGACAGCGGCCACATCGCCAGGCGCACCATCACCCAGGCCTATGATCCGGTGGAACAGATGTTCCTGCCCGACCGCTTCATCAAGGGTGAATGCCCCAAATGCGGCGCGCCCGACCAGTATGGAGACAACTGCGAGGCCTGCGGTGCCAGCTATTCCCCTGGAGAGCTGAAAAACGCCCGATCCGCGGTGTCAGGCGCCGTTCCTGAGCAACGTGAATCCGAGCACTACTTTTTCAAACTGGCCGATTTCGAGGCCATGCTCAAGGACTGGACCCGGGGCGGCCACCTGCAGGACGAGGTGGCCAACAAGCTGGACGAATGGTTCGACGCCGGGCTGCAGGAATGGGACATCTCCCGCGACGCCCCCTATTTCGGCTTCGAGATACCGGATCATCCGGGAAAATATTTCTATGTCTGGCTGGACGCCCCCATCGGCTACATGGCCAGCTTCCTGCACCTGTGTGAAACTACCCAGGGCCTGGACTTCGACAGCTTCTGGGGCAAAAACGCAGACGCCGAACTGTACCACTTCATCGGCAAGGACATTATCTATTTCCACGCCCTGTTCTGGCCCGCCATGCTGCATGGGGCGGACTTCCGCACCCCCACGGCGGTATTCTCCCACGGTTTCCTCACCGTAGATGGACAGAAGATGTCCAAGTCACGGGGCACTTTCATCAAGGCCGCCACCTACCGGGAACACCTCGACCCCGAGGCCCTGCGTTACTACTAAGA
>RRYU01004706.1_pt1 | contig 19521 bp, 14 predicted proteins | sample 2162651 | NCBI WGS metagenome assembly RRYU01 (sample SAMN10267283, study PRJNA491782) | microbial mat metagenome | isolation source: biomat in the production well | place: Japan: Minami-Kanto gas field, natural gas well KTG3 | collected 2017-06 | reverse complement strand
CAAGATTTCTTGATCTATACGGCAAGCCAAACGATCCTGGCACAGCACCACCTGGTCTATGGAGTGCATACTGATTCGGCGAGGTGTATGTCCTTTGCCAAACTTGATGGGTACAGTCACGTGCTCGTTTACTGGTTGGGTCAGGGGATATCATCGAATATGCTGAGTATACCTATCACCGTTCCGTCTTTATCGTGTAATGGACATGTGGTGATACGACTGGATCTGTGCATGCTACTGGCTCGCGATTCGGGATGATGTGTCTGTTCAGCAGTGATCACCTCCAGACCATGCTGCCTGATCTGATTCAGGATGTCGATTGAGTCTGATGTCCAGGACACGTCATCATCTGTTTTGCCCACAATGTTTTCAGGTATGCCGACGCCAGCCAGTGTCGCAAACGCCTGATTACACCCACGATACACGAAAGTGCGATCTTTCCAGCAGATCGCCTGCGGGAGAGTATCGATCATGGTCTGCAGCAATTGTCGATTCTGACATGCTTGCTCTTCGGCGTCTTTGCGAGTGGTAATATTGACAATATAGCCATAGTAGTGGGTGATGATGCCAGCTTCGTTACACAACGCCGTAGTAAAGTCGTAAACCCAGCGGATCTCGCCGTTGATATGCACCAGCCGATATTCCTGTTCAAAGGTTTCATGTCCTTCTGCACTACAGGCATGTACCTCGGCGGTCACGCGGTCGCGATCATCTGGATGCACCAGCTTGCTATAGGGCATGGCATTCCGGATCAAATCAGTGTCTCTATATCCTAATAGATGCACGACATTGGGTGACACATAGGCCACTGGCCACCCGGCTGCACACTCTCGCGTGAAACACACAAGCGGACCATGGTGAAAAAAGAGTTGGTCGCGCCTGGCGCGCTGGTGTACTTGTGCGATCACGGAGTCAAGGTATGCCATCTCCTGGCTGAGGTCTTCCGTGATACGCGTGTACTGTTGATATGTTCCGTTGGTGTTGTGAGAAATCATGAGCATAGTGCTCCTTCTATCGTTTTGCTCTATCCTCGGTATAGAGCGATCAGGCGTGCATAGCGTATGTATTCAGCCCTGTTTACGATCAGATACGAATCGATCTAGAGGGTTCCCCAACAAGGAGGGGGGCCATATATGCTGCTTGATCAGATTGCATGATGGATTGTATCTATCGTCTCACTCAGACATAGACATACCCCAAGGCCAGGTTGTCGTCCGGAGACCAGGATGACCTGGTGCGGCACGGTGTCCCTGCTGCAATGCAGCGGCAATTCCGGCCTGAAGTGTTCCGTAGGTCATAATTCCATGCAAATCGATGCCCAGATGCACCAGGGTCTGGGCAATCTGAGGCTGAATGCCCTTGATCATAACCTGAGCACCCAGTAACCGCACCGCCTTTGCTGCTCCGATCAGGGCATTGGCTACCTGCGTATCCACCATTTGAACTCCTGTGATGTCCAGGATAGCCAGATTGGCTTGATGAGATGTCACACCCTCTAACAGTGTTTCCAGCACCTGTTTTGCCCGGGCACTATCAATCGTGCCAATCAGGGGCATCACCACGGCACTCTCAGTAATAGGAATGAGCGGGGTGGAGAGTTCGCGAATGGCGGCTCGTTGCACAGCGATGATTTGCTCGTGCAGTGCCAGACGTTCTGCTTCTGCCTGCTTGCGTTCAGTGGTATCACGCAGAATAGAACAGATATACTCAGTGTCGTCGAGCGTTAGAAAACTGGCAGTGACTTCAACCGGCACCAGATGCCCATCCTTCCGCCGGTGAACCGTTTCAAACGTATCCATCCCCGTTTTTTGCATCTCATGCCAGACCGTATGCCACCTATCCTGCGGAACATTGGGATCAAGATCTAGAATGTTCATCGCGAGCATTTCATTCTGGGTATAGCCCAGGCGCTGGCACAGAGCATCGTTCACATATATTTGCCGCCCTTCACGATTTAACCAGTGAATGCCATCAACAGCCTGATCCAGTGTGAATTGCGCCAGGCGCAATTGTTTTTCTATCTGTTTGCGCTCGGTGATATCTCGCATCGAAGCATGAAGATAATCCGTGCCCTCATACACCAGGTGGCTCACCGTTACTTCCACAGGAAAGGCGTGACCATCTTTATGACGATAGTGTGTCTCAAGGAGCATAGACCCATACTGCTCGATCACCTGAGTGGTTGCTACTACCGCTTCACCAGTGAATCCCGGATCAATCTGCGAAATCTGTAAGCCTAGCCATTCTTCGCGGGAATAGCCCAGACTCTGGCATGCGGCATCATTGGCATAGAGGATGTGCCCGGCAAGATCTGTCCAGAAAATCGCATCAGCCGCGTGATCCAGCGCAAATTGCGTCAGACGTAAGGCCTCTTCTGTCTGCCGGCGGTGAGATATATCGGTATGTGTCCCGACGATACGCAGCGGAGATCCCGTCGCATCTCGGGTGACCACTTTACCACGACCCAGGATCCAGATCCATGTTCCGGCTTTCGTCCGCATACGGAATTCACTTGCAAAAGCAGGAGTATGGCCCTGCATATGCTCCATAATCACCTGGCGCATATGCGGCAAGTCATCCGGATGCACCAGATCTTCCCAGGTGCTGAGATGACCAACCAGTTCACCCGGTTCATACCCAAGCATCGTCTGCCAGCGTGGACTGTAGTAGACAGCATTCGTGGAAAGGAACCAGTCCCAGATGCCGTCATTGGTCGCGTCGAGGATCAGTTCTAAACGTTTCTTGTTCTGCTGCATCTTGGCTTCTGTGCGCTTGTGAACCGTCAGATCGCGCGTCACCGTGCCAAGCGCAAGCGGTTGCCTGGTTTGCACATCCAGTACCAGAAAAGCGCTATACCAGACGGGAATGGCTTCTTCACGCTGAAAATGCTGGAAGCGGAGCTCGCCTTCCCAACGTCCCTGTTGCATAATGACTGGCAGAATGTGCGCTTGAAAATCGGCCCGATCGTCCGGGTAGATATACTCCAGCATGGAAGTGTGTGCAAACTGCTCATCGCTCTCCAGCCCTACCAGTACCCATCCGGCCTGATTCAGATACAGCGGCTGTCCGTCCAGCGTGACCATACCAATGAAGTCAGAACTGTTCTCGATCAACGCCTGGAAACGTCGATGTTCATGCTGCATCTGCTGGTGGAGCGCGTTCAGGTGTTGCAGTGTCTGATCGACAGCTTCAAGTTCCCTGGTGTAGATGACAAGTTGCTGTTTCAACTGAGCATTTTCCTGCTCTAAGCTGGCAACATGCTTGTCCAGGCGAGTCGGATCAGATGGTGTCGACTGGTCGTGCGGACGATTCTGCTGATAGTCGCTCATACTCTTTTCTCGTGTAGTTTAAGAGTTCGTATGTGGCGTGGCGCTATGGATGCGCTTCATCCTTTGCGAGTGCCTACCCATGGAAGAGGCGACATCTTTACGGCACGGTCACCGATGCGCACTGGTTGTGACGATGGTGCTGTTGTGCGAGGAGCGCAGTTGCCACAATCGCCGAGTCAATCACGCCCTGTTAAATAAGAATGTCTCCCAGATACATATGCACGCCCCAGTGCCGGAGCCACGTCTGTACCTGGAGTGCTGGTGCCAGGCGTGCCGGGGTGACCTGATTGGTCAGCACCAGATACTCCCCGAGAAGCCAGGGAGCAACATAGTCAGGATCGAGCAGCCGATCAAGGAGTTGAAGTAGGAGCATTGTCGTAACAACAGGCAACTCCAGCACGCCCTGTTGCACCAGAATGTCGCCCAGAAACTGAGGCATTCCCTGAGCAGCGTATCGACGTTGTTCGACCAGTGCCATACTTAGGTGCGTAGGCGTGATATACCCGAATGAGCAGAGATACCTACCCAGTGGGTGCGCCCGGCCAGTTGCTGGCCTCGACCGCGATATACGTGGCGGATAGGACTGCAGGGTTGTTCGCAACAAATGTGCTACTTCAGATCCGGCGGTTGCAGAAATCTGTCGATGAATCATCGCTACACCTCCTATCTGGTTTTGTTGTTGCATTACGCTAGTCTTGACCTTCCAGGGAGAACAGAGGCCGTTGGGGCCTGCCATCGTATCTGTCTCTTTTGCACTGCACCAGGAGATCATCACGGGTTGTACCACTTTGGTCGCCCTGTCAGCCGACCACTGGTCCTCCGTTCCAATCGCTCGTGGATTGGCGTCAGGTCTGTGCCGAAACAGATGCTACGAACGTTGGAAGGACAAGCCCAGGTGCTTCAAGCCCTGAGTAGCTGACTTCCTCATGCCGCATGAAGCTCATATCGCTTTCAGGCAGATTGTGTCAACTCCGCTTGCCAGCATACCCTATGGAGCGGGAAAGATGAAGGGGAGGGAAAGCAAGATTTGCGGGTGCGTACAGGGAGATTTCTCCACAATCAATGTAGTATCATACGCATATTATCACCTTATAGAGAGATCAGATAGACAGTAGACAAACACTTTTTGGCGTGCGGTAGCCGTGCTGCCACACATGCGGGAGCATGGCTCCCGCAATCCAAAGTGTGTCCAACCTTTACGTGATCTCTCTATTAGGCATGGTTTCAGGATGACCAATTGTACTGTACACTGTACAGACGAATTGGTCGCGTGAATCACCCCACCCCCTGCCCCCGCCCCTGCACAGACTGAAAGAAGGGTAAACATCTATGAGTGAATCAACAGGGAGGGAGTTGCCGGGGATGAACCAGCATATACCCATTCCCGCGATCATTCACCAGGTAGTCTGGGGAGAGTTTCTTGCGAATATTGCGGATGTGAGAGCGCAGCAGCGTCTGAGCATCCGTCGCATTGGTATCTAATCCATGCGTATAGCGCACAATGTCTTGCCCGGCACAGAACTGGCCGGGATGCTCGGCCAGATAGCGCAAGAGGGCAAATTCCAACGGTGTCATCTGAACTAATTGATCATGAAATAGCACTTCATGACGCGTGATGCCAATGATCAGATCACCGATATGAAGCACCTGGCCTGATTGGGGCATAGACATAGCTGATCCGCTGACTGTCGTTGGATAATCAGGTGCATTCGGTACGCCTGGCGCATGCAAGCTAGCAACGGCAGCGAGAAGATTGGTTGCCGCTGTGCAGATCTGCTGTGTGCTTCTGTGACGCTCAACGGCCCGCTCCACACAGCTCAACAGGGATTCCTCGGAACACGGTTTTTGCAGATAATCAAAGGCCCCTGCACGAATAGCGGCAATCGACGTGTCAAGGGTGGCATGTCCTGTTAACAGAATGACCTCCGGACGATAGGATTGTAGTCGAGCGGTATGTAATACCTCAATGCCATCAATTGCACCCAGAACAATGTCAGTGAGAATGACATCAAAGGCCTGCTGCTCGAGCAATTCGATCGCCGTTGCCCCATCAGGTGCCTGAGTTACGTCATATCCTGCGTAGAGCAACCGGTAGGCAAGCGCCATACGGGTGACCGGTTCATCTTCGACAATCAGGACATGGGATGACATCAAGGTGACTCCTCATGGTGAGAACTGATCACTGGCTGCCGCAGTGTGTATATTGGATCAGTACCGGCTGGTTCCGTGCGCGGCGTATATGGTAGCGTGATCGTTACCGTGCTACCATGTCCAACCTGGCTATCCATCGTCAAAGTCCCATCCATATGCTGGATAAGCTCGGCGCTAATTGACAAGCCTAGACCGGTTCCATGTTCTTTTGTTGTAAAAAACGGGTTAAAAATAAACGGCAGAACATCTGGATGGACGCCACTTCCCGTATCGGTAATGGTGATCATCATACAGCCAGATCTGCCCGATGCATTGGTGCATTCGTCTGCTAGGGGGGGCGCATGATCGGTCCAGTCCGTCACGATATAGACATCCCCTCCATTCGGCATCGCCTCAATGGCATTGATCAGGAGATTGAGCAGGATCTGCATCAGTTCATCGGCTCGCCCCCAGATTGCGGGCACATCTTTCTCCAGCGTACATGTGATCGTAATCGCCTGTTCGCGGGTATGCTTCCCAAGGAGGATCAGGAGCCGTTCGATTAAGGCATTGACATCTACCGGTCTGGTGTGCATAGCCGTCGGACGGTAGAGATCGAGTAACTGGCGCACAATGCGCCCGACGCGCTGTGTTTCTGCAAGCGCATGGGCTAGAAAAGTCGCTTGATCCACTTCAGTCGCAACGGTCACCAGTTCCAGAAACGACTGGATCGCTTGCAGCGGTGTGTTAATCTCATGGGCAACACTGGCAGCCAGATGACCACTGGCGATGAAGCGTTCATGTTCGATGACGCGTGCCTGTAACTGAACCAACTCGGTGACATCCATGAGATGCACAATGACTTGCTCAACCATACCCATTTCACTTGTAATTGTGATGATCGCGAGATCAAACACTGCCATTGTTCCGTTGGCGCGGCGATAGCGAACGCGCTGCGATGAACGCTGTCCGGATGATGGCGAAACGAGTGGCAGCGTCCAGGTGCTTTCCCGATCAAACTGGGCAGAGAGATCCGACCAGTGGCGGTTCACGAGATCGTCTGGCGTGGTTTCCAGCAGATGCGCACTGGCACGATTTGCGGTCTGCACCTGATCCATTTTATTTAGCAGGAGAAACCCATCCTCAAGCCCATCGAACAGGGCATGCAACAAATCGCGGTTACGCCGCAGAGCAGCATTTGCATCGGCCAGTTGCGTATTCGCCACATGCAGAGCCTGCTCGACGTGCCGGCGTTCAGTTATATCAAAGGCTGTCAGCAGGAGTGCAGGATGCCCATCATAGATCACGCTGGCCTGGGACAGCGTCACCCAGCATTCCTGGAGATCCCGAGTGACGAGCTGGACTTCATAGTGTGCGGGCACGACAGTGCCTTCGCCAGCGATAGCAACATGCTCCTGAACGAGCGCATGAAAATCTGGATGCAGCAGATCAGACCATGCCATCTGAAGAAGCATCTCACGGGCATACCCGGTCACAACCTCCGCTGCAGGATTGGCATAGCACAGGCGCAGGTTCATATCGAGCATAAAGATGGCGGCAGTGGATGTCTCGACGAGCGTTCGGAAGCGAGCTTCGCTCTGACGGAGCGCATCTTCCGTGCGTTTGCGCTCATTGATTTCTTGCCGGAGTGTCTGGTTCGCAACTTTGAGTTGCATGGTATGGCGCTGTACGCGGTGCTCAAGGTCGGTATTCAGTGCGTGGAGATCCATTTCAACACGCTTGCGCTCGGTAATATGTTGCACTGCCCCATAGATACGCACAACGCGCCCCTGCTGTGCATTCCATTCCGGGTATGCATGATAGCGCACCCAGCATACTTCACCTGCACGGGTAATAATGCGCAGTTCCATGACGATGGACTGGCCTTCTAATGACCGGGCAATATGATGCTGAAGAAGCTGCCGGTCGTCGGGGTGGATGATGTGATCCCATCCCGCGCGGTCGATCTCATCAACACGGTAGCCTGTCAGTTGGGGCAAGCCCTCAAACCCCCATTCCGGGACAAATGTGCCATCCGGTTCAACCTGGAATGAGTAGACGTAGTCGGTAATCAGATCAGTAATCAGGCGGTAGCGGCGTTCTGACAGACGTAGGGCCTTTTCCATCCGTTTCCGCTCTGTAATATCGGTCGCCATACCGCCAATGGCATAGATAACACCTTGTTTATCATACAGGGGAAATTTGATTGTCAGATAGGTGTATACGTCATCGCCGTTTAGGGAAACATCCTCCTCGACGACCAGCGGTCGGCCGGCACTGAGAATCCACTGATCTTCTTGCTGCCAGCGCGCAACTGACTCTGATGGAAACAGATCCCATTGAAACCGGTCAACCATATGATCGGGATCATATCCAAAAACAGATGCAAGTTGCCGATTAACCATCAAGATACGCCCGTCAAGAGAGGTTACAAATGCATATGCCGGGGCGTGGTTCAGGAAGGCATCGAAGAGGGCCTGGCTTGTGTGCAACGACTCTTCTGCTTTTTTGCGACGGGCGATTTCTTGCTCAAGCCTGGCTTGCTGCGCCTGAATCTGCCGCTGGCTGGTGCGTAAGGCTAGATGGGTCGTAATCCGGGCCAGCACTTCCTCTCGATGGAGCGGTCTGTTGATATAATCAACACCACCAGCGCTGAAGGCCTTCACCCTATCTCCTGCCTCATCGCATGCGCTGATGAAGATGACCGGAATATCAGCTATGGATGGGCTGGCTTTCAGGTGTTCACAGAGTGCAAACCCATCAATGCCAGGCAACCCGATATCCAGCACGATCACATCAGGCATATGCGTCTGAGCCGCATCCAGAGCCTGGATACCGTCTCTCACGGAGAAAATATGGTAGTTTCGATTCTCCAGAATGCTGGAGAGGAACAGCACAAACTGGTTGCTTTCCTCGACAACGAGAATGGATGCATCATGCTCGATATGCACACGTTCATCATGCATAGGCATATCCTGGGATACCTCGGTTCACCCGGCTGATCCAAAACCATGTGCCTTCGTATGGTAGCATACAACATCGTTGTTGAGTCACTGTATCGATAAATCTCCCTGGTACCACCCGTGATCTTGACACTGCTGCATACCGCTCTTTGTTCTTGATCCAGGAATATGTCCGCGATGCACAAGGATACGCTGTGGATGAATGAGTGTGCCCTGCACGAGCAACGTATCAGTGTGTTGAGATTCATCGACGCTGTGTTCCCATTTCTTGATGAAACCTCCCCGCAGGCGCTCTTGCTATTGCAATGTTGTCCCCTACTATGGAGAAAGAATGAAAAAGGCAGAAAGAATGAAAAAGCGGATCGTGTCCCAACAATAAGCCGGACAAAACGTTCGCTATGATATGTCGTATAAACAGGCTATGCACGAGGTACGAAGAGGAACAAGCTATGGAGAAACAAACCATGCCGCGAATTGAACCACAGGAGGCGTCGGTGATTGTCGTCGAGGACAATGCGGACAATCTCTTCATCGTGGTAGACATGCTCCGGGCAGATGTCCAGGTCAAGTACTGCAATGCCCGGGCCTCCGGACGACAGTTCTTCAAGTTATTGGAGACTCAGCCCGATCTTTTGGTTGATCTCATCCTGCTCGACATTCAGATCCCCTACGAGAATGGCTATGCCGTGCTCCAGCAGATCCGCGCAACCCCGCGCGTGAGCGAAGCACGTGTAGTTGCGGTAACAGCGAATGTGATGCCCCAGGATATGGTAAAAGCCCGGTCAGCCGGCTTTGATGGCTTCATTGGGAAACCGCTCGATACGGATCGCTTTCCACGCCAGATTGAACGCATCCTGCACGGTGAGGCCGTGTGGGAACCCCGGTAGCCGTAGTATCAGGATCTGTGCATGCTCGCTGCATCCTCCTGATCGTAACGTGGCCAGAACTCTGAACCTATGACGCTATACCCCAACAACTGGGATAGACCGTACCAGCGAGTCTATTGAGCTAGTCTACCGACATCATGCGCTAGAATCAAAACACTCCTATAACCCGGGAAGGAACATGCCATGTCACACACACACTCTCCCCACACGTACCCCGGCTGGGGTTGGATGCTGCCGATCTGGATTGTACTCATCACTCTGCTGATGAGCGCATGCGCGGTTCGACAACCCCGCGTCTATCACGTGGGCATCCTCGCTGGCCTGGGTTATTTTAACGAAGCCATTGATGGCTTCAAGGAGAGAATGAGCGAACTGGGCTATATCGAAGGTCAGACTATTCAGTATGATATCCATTATACGGACGTTGATCTGAACGAGTATGATCGTATTCTTGATCAATTTGTGGCTAATAATGTAGATCTAATTTTTGTATTTCCTACCGAAGCGACATTAGTGGCTAAAACAGCCACGCAAGGTACCGCTATTCCGGTTGTGTTTAGCTTTACTTTTACCGAAGGGGTTGATCTGATCGACCATGTGAATGCGCCCGGCGGGAATATGACCGGAGTGCGCTTTCCGGGGCCAGAAGTTGCCCTCAAGCGCTTTGAGATTATGCACGAGTTAGTGCCGCAGGCTCGCTACATCGGGATTCCCTATCAGCGCGATGCCCCGACGGTCGCCAGTCAGCTAGCAGTTCTATACCCGGCAGCGGCAGCGGCCAGTGTCACCTTGATCGAACTTCCGGCAGCGAATGCGGACGAACTGGCTGCTGCGCTCCAGGCACACGCCGACAAAACGGAAGCACACATGGATGCCATCATCTTTTTAGCAGAACCTTTCTCAATAACGCCGGATGCATTTGCGGTGGCAACGCGCTTTGCAGCAGAACATCAGATCCCCATTGGCGGTTCGTTAATGACCGTGGACGGCTATGGATCGATCTTTGGGATAACGTCAAACAACTTCGTCGCTGGCAACCAGGCCGCCGTCCTGGTCGACAAAGTCTTGAGCGGTACTCCGGCCGGTAGCATCCCGGCCGTTGCCTCCCAGGTGCAATTACGGATCAATTACACTGTCGCCCAACAACTGGGCATCACGGTGCCGAATGGTTTGTTACATCAGGCAGACGAAGTGATTCGCTAGACCCGGCCAACCGTAGGGAACCAGAAAGGAAACAACCGTGATAATCCAGCATACCGTTCATAGACATAGGGTAAACTGGCGATTCTCCATCCTTTTGATCGTCAGCCTGAGCCTCTGGCTGAGTGGATGTAATATCCAATCCCGGCCCCCCCGTGTGTACCGGGTGGGAATATTGGCCGGATCTGGTCCGTTTCTTGAAATCGCCGATGGCTTCAAGGCCGGTATGACTGAGGCAGGTTATATCGAAGGCGAAAATATTGTGTACGACTATCGGGACGCTGGAGCCGACCTGGATGATTACCAGCGTGCCGCCCAGCAATTAGTAGATGAGCAGGTGGATTTGATCTTTGCGTTTCCTACGCCAGCAACCCTGGTGGCAAAAACAGTTACGCAGGGAACCAGTATTCCAGTTGTGTTTGCCTATGCTGGAATCGAAGGAACGGATCTGGTCGCCAGTGTTCGCGAACCAGGTGGTCATATGACCGGGGTACGTTACCCTGGACCGGAGCAAATTAGCAAGCGTCTAGAGACGTTGCTTGAGTTAGCACCGGAGGTCAAACGCATCTGGATCACCTATGAACAGAATCACCCGAACAGTGCTATCACGTTGGAAACGTTGCGCCCGGCAGCCCTGTCGAACGGCGTCACCCTGGTAGAAGTACCTGTTACTTCTCTGGAAGACCTTCAGCGTGATCTGGCTGCCCGCAGCAGTACTGAGGACATTGGTCTGGATGCCATGTTACTCATGCCCGATGGGATTAATCACTCGACAGAAGGCTTGCAGATGATGTATGCTTTTGCGGAAGAACAGCATGTACCGCTGGCTGGCAGCTTTCGGTATACGGTTGAAGAGGGGGCGCTGTTTGGCAATGCGAACAATTTTTTCAAGGTAGGCGAACTGGCGGCGCCCCTGGCAGACAAAGTGCTTCAGGGGGTCCCCGCTGGAAGCATCCCGCTGGTCACGCCTGATCAAGATCTCTGGATCAATTACACCGTTGCGCAGAAACTGGGATTGACTGTGCCGGAAGGGTTACTGAAACAGGCGTCTGAGGTCATTCATTAGTTCTACCCAGATACATAGAATATAGTGAGATCGGCAATGAAGAGTCGAACGAAATACCACCGTCCAACCCAGAGCCTGACAACAACCCTGGCGCTGGCATTCTTTACCTTGACGATGATGGTGCTCCTGATTTCCAGTAGTTTACAGATTCTTTCCGGCATTCAGATGCAACAGCGCACCATCGCCAGTAATCAGCAACTCATTGCTCAGGATAAGGTAGATTGCTTGCCTTTGACGACGCAGCTCTGGTTCTGAGGGGCGAAAATGTCAGCCATATCTATACGGATGCGGAACAACCCGGTTAGTGCTCAGACGCCAGTCATCATTGTGACAGCCAAAGATCTGGAGCCGCATGAGCGCACCTGGCTCAACGCACGTGCCCAGGCACTGAATACCAAGAGCCAGTTTACGACGGATATGTTTGTCACTATGTTGAATCAACTCTTAGGCCAGGAGCACCACCGTTAAGCAAACGTGTCCAGCCTGGCACACAGACGTCGTCCGTGTCTCACCACATAACCACACAGAGTACAAAGGCTGTATGGTTATGTGGTAAAACTGTCGGGTATGTCTGCCAACGTCTAGTCATAGCCTTGAAAAAGCCTTTTTGAGAACGAAAGTACACGGTATGGTGTCTCTCTATGGCTACCAACATATCGAACAGATTGCCGAAAATGCTCGCTATATCATGTATCGGGCCCAGAGCAAACGGGATAATCTACCGGTCATTCTGAAGATGCCGTTCGAAACCATGCCCGTACAAGAGCAACGCGCCTGGTTCCAGCGCGAACATGACCTTCTGCGCATGCTGGACGTACCGGGCGTGATCCGTTGCTATCGCCTGGAATACATTGGTTCACACCCGTTGTTGGTTCTGGAGGACTTTGGCGGAACGGCATTGAACCGGTTGGGTCTGGCCGGGCGGTTGGATCGTACGACCTTTCTGCATCTGGCTATCAGCATCGCCACCTGTCTGGGTCAGGTGCATGCGACCCGCATTATTCACAAAAATATTAATCCTGGTAATCTGTTCTACAATCCGCACACAGACCAGATAAAACTGATTGACTTCAGCCTGGCAACCCGTCTATCTCGTCAAGCAATCGCCTTTCGTAGTCCCTTTCTCCTTGAGGGGACGCTGGCGTATATGTCACCTGAGCAGACCGGGCGCATGAACCGGGCAATAGACTATCGCACCGACTTCTACTCTCTGGGAGTCACCCTCTACGAACTGCTGACTGGTCAGCGTCCTTTTGACAGTGATGATCCGCTAGAACTGGTGCATGCACACCTGTCATGCCGACCACGTCCGCCCCACCAGATCAACCCGGATCTGCCGCCAACTCTGTCAGCTATCATTATGAAACTGCTGGCGAAACATGCGGAAGAACGCTATCAGTCCACCTACGGTCTTGTGGCCGATCTCATCTCCTGCCGCGACCACCTTAATGCATCCAGCGATCTGTCCACGTTTATCCCGGGACAGAACGACCGCGCTGAATGGTTTCAGATTCCGCAAACCATATATGGACGGGCAACGGAGATAACCCGACTCACGGCCACCTTTGAGCGGGTAGCCGAGGGGAATCGCGAACTGCTGCTGGTGACGGGGACGGCAGGAGTAGGCAAAACAACCCTCGTGCATGAAATGCATCGTTTAGTGACTGCCCGACGTGGATACATCATCGAGGGTACGTTTGATCAGTATCGGCGCATCCCCTACCTGGCCTGGGTGCAGGCTTTCACGGATCTGGTCAATCAACTTTTGACCGAAAGCGACGTGCGGCTTGCGGCATGGCGCAGCACCATCCAGTCTGCAGTTGGTGACAATGGTCGTCTCTTGACTGATATCATTCCCAATCTGGAACGCATCATCGGCACACAGCCAGATCCCGTGCATCTGGGGAATCGCGATGCCCGGCATCGGTTTGACCATGTGTTCCAGAACTTTGTCAATGTCTTCACCCATCCCAACTATCCGCTTGTTGTCTTTCTTGATAATCTCCAGTGGGCCGACTCAGACTCGCTGCACCTGCTGCATCTCCTGCTCGGCGAGACGAACATCAGTTATCTGCTGGTGATCGGAGCGTATCGCGATACGGATATCTTCCCAACCCATCCGTTACTGGAAACGCTGGCTGACATGCGCCAGGTAGGAGCAACCATGACGCTGCTGACACTGTCCCCCCTTACGCACACTGACATGAACCAGATGGTTGCCACTACCCTGCGTTGTTCTGTGGAACTGGCACAACCTCTCACGGATCTGCTCTATGCTCGAACGAACGGCATTCCAGTTTCCACGATCCAATCCCTGAATGCCCTGTATGCAGATCACCGGATTACCTTCAATGAACAGGCTGGACAGTGGCAGTGTGATCCGGCACACATCAGATCCCTGCCCCATATGCATGATGCAGTCACATGGATAGCGCAGCAGGTGCAGAAACTACCCCCGGAAACCCGAACGCTGGTGACTCTGGCGGCCTGCATTGGCAACCAGTTTGATCTGGCAACGCTGGCGATTGTCGCCGAACGTTCTCCGGCTGAGATATCAGCCGGTCTCTGGCGTGCGCTTCAAGATGGCCTGGTCGTTCTTATGAGTGACGTAGACCAGTTTGTTGAGTTGAATGCGCAGGAGGATACCGATAGCTGTCAGTATGACCATCTGGTAGCCGGGTCGCATACTGATAGTCAGGAGCCAACCTACCGCTTCGCACATGATCAGATCCAGCAAGCTGCTTATTCGCTACTACCAAAAGACCAGCAGCAGGCGATGCATCTACGCATTGCGCACCTCCTGCGACAGCACACCCCGGACATCGAGCAGTATGCGACGCTGTTTCACATGGTTGATCACGTCATTCGCGGGAGCGCCCTGCTGGTCGATCCTGACGAACGGTATCACAGCGCACACGTACTGGTGCAGGCAGCAAAAAAGGCCAGAGCCGCAACGGCCTATAGTGCCGCCCGGAACTATTGTATGGCAGCACGTTCTCTCCTCCCTGTAGACAGTTGGCAGCAACACTACAACAAGACCCTGGCAGTGTATGGAGTGGCAGTCGAGGTAGCCTATCTCTGTGGTGATTTTGCGGACATGGAACACCTGGCAACCATCGTGATCAACGCAGCACACACGCTCCTCGACCAGGTTACCGTCTATGACATACGCATTCAGGCGCTGGTTGCACAAAACCAGCACGTAGAAGCTGTCGCGTTGGGGCTGCACGTTCTCACGGAGTTGGGCGTTGTGTTCCCGCAGCAACCAAATCAGCACGATGTTGCACTGGCGTTACAGGAAACCAGGCAGGCCTGTCCCCACCATGCTATGACGACATTACTCACCCTGCCGCCGATGACTGATCCACTCCAACTGGCCATCATGCAGATTCTCTCACGTCTGCTAGACCCGGCGTATCTCTCATCACCCGAACTCTATATGTTGCTGACGCTGAAGCAAGTCAACGTGTCATTGCAATATGGCAACGCCTCGATATCCACCCTCAGCTATGCCGGCTATGCCATGATACTCAGTGGGATCGTTGGAGATATTGACGCCGGATATCAAAGTGGACAGATTGCAGTGCATGTACTGCACCAGTTCGACGCCAGAGAATTTCAGTGTCGCGTGCAAACGATGTTTTATGCATATGTTGCGCACTGGAAAGATCCGATCAAGGACATGCTCCTACCGCTTCATTCAGCGTATCATAGTGGCATGGAAACCGGCGATGTTCAGTTTGCCGGATATGCGGCTGTTTTCTACTCGGCATTTGCCTATTTTGCCGGAACTGAAAAAGATCTGATAACACTTCAGCATGAAGCATTGGATTTGAGTACAGCGGTCTACGAGATGAACCAGTTGTCCGCCTTTCAGTATTATCAAATGTTGCATCAGGCACTGCATAATCTGATTGATGGGAGCAACGGAACCTCAGATCTGCAGGGAGCGTATTATGATGAGACGGTCATGCTGTCCCGGCATGTTCAGGCCAATGATCGCATGGGTATCTTCTATGTCTACTTGCATAAGCTGGTACTTGCCTATCTATTTGGGCAGTACCGACAGGCGGTTGAAGCGTCCGCACTGGTTGAACACTATCTTGATGGCGCTACCGGATTGCCGTTCGTTCCGATCTTTTACTTTTTCGATGCGCTGGCCCGATTAGCCGCCTACCGGGAGTCGCCCCATGATCAGCCAGACGACCTTCTCCAGCGTATCGCAGCCAGTCAAGCAAAGCTGGACCGGTGGGCGCAGTATGCGCCTATCAATTATCGCCATATGTATGATCTGGTTGAAGCAATGCGTCTGCATCTCTTTGGTGATAAGTGGGCGGCGCTGGAGGCGTATGAGCGTGCTATTGATGGGGCGAATACCCACGGCTATATGCGCGAAAAAGCTCTCGCCAATGAGCTGGCAGCGCTTTTCTACCTTGACTGTGGACACCCAAAACTGGCCCGGGTCTACATGCAGGCAGCATATGCCAGCTATGCACAGTGGGGTGCCACTGCCAAGATAGCGCAGCTCGAGCAATGCTATGCTGCATTACTTGCGCCCATCCTGGTTACACCGAGTCGCTCACCTCGGTTGATGTCGCCACCCGCTGCCAGTGACGATAGTTCTTCCACAGGGAACGCAAGCTCCATCCTTGATATAGCGACAGTGGTGAAAGCGTCCCAGGCCATTGCTGGCGATATTGATGGAGCCCGCCTGCTCACCCAGTTGATGCGAATGGCCATTGACAGCACCGGAGCACAACGTGGAGTCCTGATCCTGGAGAAAGCTGGCGACTGGGTTATCGAAGCACAGGGAGATGTGAACCACACCGATATCACGGTACTCCAGGCACTGACGATCCAGACACCCATGATCGTACCGACCGGGATTGTCTCCTATGTTATTCGTACGCACGATTGCGTGGTATTGCAGGATGCCACCGTCGAGGGCGCCTTCACCAGCGATGCGTATATTCAGCAGCAGCAGACACGCTCGGTACTCTGTATTCCCTTGCTAAACCGGAGTCGAATGAGTGGTATTTTGTATCTGGAAAACAATCTGATACCAGGCGCATTCACATATGACCGTGTCGAACTGCTCACGCTCGTATCAGCACAGATGGCGATGGCACTAGATAATGCTCGCCTCTATGCCAGTCTGGAGGCAAAGGTTGCCGAATGCACACGCGAACTGGCTGGTGCCAGAGCCAGTGCCGAGGAAGCCCACTGGCTGAAAAGCCAGTTCCTGGCAAATATGAGCCACGAATTGCGTACACCGCTTAATGCCATCATCAATTTTACCCGCTTCCTGAGCAAAGAACGGTATGGCACACTGAACACACGCCAGCAGGAATTGCAACAGCGAGTCCTGGCGAATGCTGATCACTTGCTCGGACTGATTAACGACTTCCTCGATCTGTCGAAGCTCGATGTCGGGCGGGTTGACCTGTTCCGCGAGGTGATCGATCTCAGCCCTATGTTGCAGGGAATCATGTCCACGGCTGTCGGGTTGACCCGCGACAAGAACCTGGCCCTGAATCTGGACGTTCCCGAAAACCTTCCCCTGGTCAACGCCGATAAGACCCGCATCCGGCAGGTGGTGCTCACCCTGCTCGCCAATGCGGCCAGATATACGCAGCAGGGCGCGATCACCCTGCGCGCCCAGGTCATATCGGAGCAAGCCATCCGGATCGAAGTAGAGGATACCGGCATTGGCATCGCCCCCGAACAACAAACCCTGATCTTCGAAGAGTTTCGCCAGGTGCAAAGCTCTTTTCAGCGCGAATATCAAGGAAGCGGGTTGGGCTTGCCCATTAGCAAGCGCCTGGTGGAACTCCATGGCGGCCAGATGGGGGTGCGCAGTACGCCCGGACAGGGAGCGACATTTTTCTTCACGCTGTCTCTGGCCTACCCGCTCACAGCGGAAGCCTCTCCCGACCATGCGCTGGTTTCCTACACAATCCCATCTCCAACAACCGTCGTGCCTAATCAATCACCACCAGAAGCTGGCGGTATAAGTGCTGAGCGACGCGACATCGTCGTTATTGATGATGACCCGTCCACACAAGAGATTCTGCGCACCTATCTCGAACCAGCTGGCTATACGGTACATGGTGTGTATGATAGCCGATTGGCACTGACCACCATTCAGCATGTCCATCCCGGATTGATCATCCTGGATGTGCTGATGCCCCATCTTAATGGTTGGGATGTACTTGTCCAGCTAAAAAGCCACCCCGACCTTGCTGCTATTCCGGTGTTGCTCTGTACCATTGTCGAGCGCCAGCGCATGGGGTTGATGCTGGGAGCAGCCGACTACCTGGTCAAACCGATCTATGAAGCCGAGATACTGGCACGGGTGCAGCGCATCCTCTCCCCACCAGCGACGGTGCTGGTGATAGACGATGATCCGGACGCACGGCAGGTAATCCGCACCATCCTGGAAACCCAGCACTACTGTGTTCTGGAAGCTGCGGATGGTGAGTCTGGCCTCTGCCTGCTGGAGAGTACCCCCCCGGATCTATTGGTACTCGATTTGCTCATGCCCCAGATGGATGGCTTTGCCGTGCTGGATCGTCTACGATCTGTGGATCGCTGGACTCAACTTCCCGTGATTGTCGTCACGGCGATGGATCTGGATACAACCGAACGAGCCTGGCTCCAGGAGCGCACGCTGACCTGTATGCAGAAACGTCATCTATCGGCTGATGAATTCTTGTCCACCATTCTCCACATCCTGACGATGCATAAAGCGAGCGACCGGCCTGAACCACCATGACAGCTACTACTATGCGATACAATGCCGCTCACTGACGATCAGAGTAACAGGAACTCGAGATCATGGATCATCTGGTGCGAACACCTGGTCAAACCGTCACCCTGTTCTTGCAGGTAGCACGTGTGCATGACCGAAACCCGCATCATACATATGGTTCCTTGAATCAACTCGTTCATTATCAAGGCGGCTGATCAGGCACTTTACGTTGTCAAGCGCAGCGGGCGGAATAGGGTAGTAGTGGCCGCAAGCACACGAACCAACCTATATGACGACCATCTATGATGTCCATCTGGACAGAGAGCATCTGGCTGCGCATACATAAAGGTGTTGCTAGTGCGCGATCGTGCGGCAGGTCACACATGAGACTCGCCAGTATATGTTAGCATCATACCGATACCACGGTGAGTAACCAGGCAGTCTGATCGAATTTTTCTGCGTACATTCCGAATGTGGGTACGCAAGAGTTGCTGGGCATCAGCTTGATCTGTCTCTAATCCATGCGTCTGATATACAATGTCAGTATACCGCCGCACCTGCCCAGGGGTTTCGGCCAGAAAGCGAATAAGAGTATACTCAATGGGTGTGAGCGAAAGCAGGTGTCCATTGAACCAGACCTCGCGGTGTGACATGCAAATCATCAGTGCGCCAACTTCGATACATGCAGGTGTCTTCTCTTTTTGGGGCAATGCGCTGGACAGAGCACTGGTCATTTCGTGCGTTGTGGTACGAAGGGCTGCAAGGAGTTGGTCGGCTGATGTACGAATCTGTTGTTCGATGGTATGGCGCTTGACCGCCTCGCGCACCGATGCCATAAGTTGGTCGTGCGTACACGGTTTCAGGAGATAATCAACGGCACCGTCACGTAACGCTGCAACAGATGTTTCAAGAGAACCATACCCGGTCAACAGAATCACACACGGCTGATATGGCTGGCAGCGGGCTGCATGCAGCACTGCCAGTCCATCGATTTTGCCCATAACAATATCAGTCAATACACAATCGAATGATCCCTGCTCCAACAGTGTGAGGGCCTCTTCACCACTGGCTGCTTCGGCAACATCATATCCTGCGTACGTGAGTTGATAAGCTAATGCCATACGCGTCGGTTGTTCATCTTCGACAATCAATACACGTGCGGTCATATCTAACCCTCCAAAATGACGCAAGCGCA
>RRYU01000279.1_pt1 | contig 19534 bp, 17 predicted proteins | sample 2162651 | NCBI WGS metagenome assembly RRYU01 (sample SAMN10267283, study PRJNA491782) | microbial mat metagenome | isolation source: biomat in the production well | place: Japan: Minami-Kanto gas field, natural gas well KTG3 | collected 2017-06 | reverse complement strand
GGAGTGGTAGTTCAGTTGGTTAGAATACCGGCCTGTCACGCCGGGGGTCGCGGGTTCGAGTCCCGTCCACTCCGCCAACGTTAGAAAGATTACGGGGCGTCCTTGGGATGCCCCGTTTTTCTTTCCCCTCTAAAAAGAACGCATCTTCTGAATACGGGATAATCCTCATGCTTCAGACAATAAGAGAACAAGCTCAAGGTTGGATTGCCTGGGTAATTGTCATTCTAATTAGTGTTCCATTCGCTCTTTGGGGTATTCAAGAATATCTGGGTGTTGGATCTGCTGCCATCAAGGTTTCGGTCAATGATCGCGAGATCTCAGAGCGAGAATTTGATAACAGCTATCGTCAGTTTCGCGAAGAGTTACGTCTGCGTATGGGCAAGTCCTATCGTCCAGATCTGGTAGACGATAAGCTGCTGAGAAAAGAAGTACTCGAATCCATTATCAAGAGTGAGTTGATTCATCAGCAGGCGATAGGTCTTGGCATGCGCACCAGTGATGACATGCTGCGCGAATTGATCAAGAACAGCCCAACGTTTCAGGTAGGCGGAATATTTAATCAGGCCGCTTATGAGAACGCGGCTCGCAGACAGGGACTTACTACAGACGGCTACGAATTGCAGATGCGACGTCTACTGGCCTCTGATCAGTTAATCAGAGCAGTCAGTGGTTCCGAGATTATTACCCAGGCAGAATTGGAAGAGAGTATTCGTCTGGTAGACCAAAAACGTAAGATGAACTATCTGGTTATCTCCGCAGATGACTATCTCGCCAAAACAGAGATTAATCAGAAAGAGATAGAATCCTACTATAACGATAACAAACAGTCCTTTATGTCCCCTGAACGGGTAAAACTTGAATATCTTGAGCTTGATATAAAGAATATTGCAGAGACTGTAAAGGTTGATGAAGCAGACCTTCTTGGATACTACGAGCAGAATAAAGCCAACTATGTTGTTCCTGAAGGACGTAAGGCCAGCCACATCCTGATTGCGGTGGAAGATCCCACCGATCAGGCGAGTATGGATAAGGCCCGCGCGGCCGCAGAAGCTGCTTTGAAGAGAGTACAAGACGGCGAAGATTTTGCAGTTGTTGCTAAAGAACTGTCCCAAGATCCAGGTTCAGCTGCGAATGGTGGTGACCTTGGATTCTTTGGAAAAGGTGTAATGGACCCTGCCTTCGAGAAATCCGTATTTGAATTAGAAAAAGGAAAAATCAGCGATCTGGTTCAGACCTCTTTTGGTTTCCACATTATCAAACTCACAGATGTTAGACCTCCAAAAGGCAAGTCATTTGAGCAGGCTAAAGAAGATTTGGCAGATGCATATCGCAAAGAAGAGGCCGGACGTCTTTTCTATGAATACGCCGAACGTTTGGGAGACTTGGCCTACGAAGATCCAGACAGTCTGGAACCTGCGGCCGATGCATTAGGCCTTAAAATCCAGAGAAGTGACTGGATCGGCCGAGAAGGTGGTGAAGGCACTCTGGCTTCTGTCAGGGTCGTTACCACAGCATTCAGTGATGACGTTCTGGCGCAAAGACACAACAGTGAACTGCTTGAGTTGGGTGCAGAGCATGTTCTGGTCTTACGTGTGGCTGAGCATGAAGAGTCGCAGTCTCAGCCTTTAGATAAGGTGCGTGATGAGATTGAGTCTGCCCTGAAAAGACGTGCCGCTTCAAAGCTAGCAGAGCAGAAGGGCAAGGACATAGTAAAGGCCTTAAAAGAAGGGCTACCCCTGGCTAGCGTCACTAATGACAATGGCGCAAAGCTCAACCTGGTTGGCAATGTTGGCCGAGATGCTAAAGAGGTGCCAAGAGAGATCCTGGATGTTCTGTTTAAAATGCCGCGTCCAGAAGGTGAAACAGCCGTATATGATGAGACATCTCTAGCTACTGGTGACTATGCAGTTATTGCATTAGAGAGTTTCACCGATGGTAGCCTGGAGGCTTTGAGTGAGGACGACAAGTCCAAGCGCAAGCAATCCATGCAGCGCATGCTGGGTCAGAGCAACTTTGACCACATGATTGCGAATAAACGGGATAACTCTGAGATAGTTACACCGGAAGAGAATAAGTAACTCTTCTAGGTGGTGGGAAATGAAAAAGGCAGGTGACAAGCACCTGCCTTTTTTACGTCTGATGACTTAAGTTTATAGAACCATGCCCACGATATGGTAACCGGAATCTACGTAGAGAATATCTCCAGTGATACCTGATGCCAGATCTGAACTAAGGAATGCAGCAGCATTGCCTACTTCATCGATAGTCACGTTGCGACGAAGAGGTACGGCTTTTTCTGATTCACTCAGCATCCCCTTGAAGCCACTAATGCCAGATGCCGCTAGAGTGCGGATTGGGCCGGCAGAGATGCCGTTTACTCGTATACCATCAGGGCCCATGGAGTCCGCCAGATAGCGTACGTTGGCCTCCAGGCTGGCCTTGGCCACACCCATGACATTGTAGTTAGGGATGGTGCGGACTGCGCCTAGATAGGTCATGGTGATTAGAGAGCCGTTTCTACCTTCCATCATCTTGCGTCCAGCCTTGGCCAGAGCAGCAAAGCTGTAGGCGCTAATGTCATGGGCCACTGCAAAACCCTCACGGGTTACAGCTTCCACATAGCTGCCTTCTAGCTGTTCGCGGGGAGCAAAACCAATCGAGTGAACTATGCTATCTAGGCCGTCCCAGGATTTACCTAGCTCAGTGAATACATTCTCGATCTCTTCATCACTGGTAACATCGAGGGGCAGCACTATATTTGAATCAAATTCTGCGGCGAATTTTTCGACACGTTCTTTCAGTTTTTCTGTCTGATAGGTGAAGGCAAGGTTCGCACCCTCACGGTGCATGGCCTTGGCAATGCCATAAGCGATTGAACGGTTACTGGCTACGCCAGTGATGAGAATGTTTTTATCTTGTAAGAAGCCCATAGGAATGCCTTAATACTCTAGTCTGGTTTTGGCTGACAACTGTGTTTTAGAATGCGATGATTCAGATAACACAGATTCTTGCCCGGAAATGGGTACAGTACCGGAAAACTGCACTTTGGAAAAGAACTCTAAAAAGACTATAGGCATAAATCGAACCAGTTGGTTGTGGTTTACCCTATCGATTTTGTTGGTCTTGCTCTCAGGCTGTGATCAGACGGCTCTGAATAGTCCATACAGCCGTGCTGAATCTGAACAGAATGTTGTCTACAGCTCTTTTTCAGAGCGTCCCAAGCATCTCGACCCGGTTCGCTCTTACAGTTCCAACGAATATGCCTTCATTGGCCAGATATATGAGCCGCTGCTCCAGTACCATTACCTGAAACGTCCTTACCAGCTCATACCGCTGGCAGCAGAAGAGGTGCCGGTTCCGCGTTATCTAAATTCGTCAGGGGCAACACTCCAAGCTGATGCTACGGAGAAAGATATAGCGATAAGCGAATATCAGATAAATGTACGCCAGGGAGTTAAGTATCAGCCACATCCGGCATTTGCTAAAGATGGGAATGGAGCCTTCGTCTATCACAACCTTTCAGCGGATGTAATCTCATCAGTAAATAAGTTATCAGATTTTCCTGAGTCAGGTAGCCGGGAGATGACAGCTGCTGACTACATATATCAGATCAAACGACTGGCCAACCCAAGGTTGCACTCACCAATTGCTGGGACAATTGGTCAGTACATAATAGGCTTCAAGGAGTTTGGCAAAAAGGTAGAAGCGGCTACCAGTAAATTGCAGAAAGAGACTGGACTGGAAAAGCCCTATGTGGATTTGCGTTCCATACAGATGGAAGGAGTGCAGCAGACAAGCCGCTACAGCTTCAAGATTCGAGTTAGAGGTAAATATCCGCAGCTAGTGTACTGGATGGCCATGCCATTCTTCTCTTCCATGCCTTGGGAGGCAGATCTTTTTTATTCTCAACCAGGGATGGATAAACGCAATATCAACCTAAACTGGTATCCGGTTGGTACCGGGCCATTCATGTTGTCAGAGAACAACCCAAATCTACGCATGGTGTTGGCACGCAATCCCAACTTTCATGGTGAGCTGTATCCTTCCAGTGGAGAGGATAAAGACTCTAAAACTGGCCTGCTTAGAGATGCAGGCAAGCCGCTGCCATTTATAGATAAAGCCATATACAGCCTGGAAAAGGAGACTATCCCATACTGGAACAAGTTTCTGCAGGGCTATTACGATACCTCTGGGGTATCGTCGGATAGTTTTGATCAGGCGGTAAAATTTTCCGATCAAGGTGATGTTGGTCTGACTGCTGATATGCAAAAGAAGGGAATAGACCTGCTTACCGCAGTAACCACATCCATTTTTTACATGGGGTTTAACATGGCCGACCCAATACTAGGCGGTGATTCTGAACGGGCCAGATTATTACGTCGTGCCATCTCCATAGCGGTGGATTTTGAAGAGAATATCTCCATTTTCAGTAATGGTAGAGGAGTGACAGCTCAGGGGCCTATTCCACCTGGTATATTTGGCAACAGAGATGGTGAGGCAGGCATTAACAAATACGTATACGATGTAGTTGATGGGAAGCCAATACGCAAGTCTATAGATGCCGCCAGGAAACTATTGCGCGAGGCGGGCTATCCTAACGGGCGTGATGCAAATAGCGGCAAACCGCTGAGCCTATATTTTGATACCACCGCCTCCGGGCCTGACGACAAGGCCAGACTTAACTGGATTCGCAAACAGTTCGCAAAACTTGGGTTGCAACTGGTGATTCGCGCTTCAGATTACAACCGATTCCAGGACAAAATGCGCAAGGGTAAGGCGCAGATATTTATGTGGGGTTGGAATGCCGATTACCCTGATCCGGAGAATTTTTTGTTCCTGCTATATGGTCCAAACAGCAAGCTTGAGCATGGGGGTGAGAACGCCTCTAACTACAATAACTCCAAGTTTAATGCTCTGTTTGACCGTATGAAAAATATGAACAATGGACCGGAACGCCAACAGATCATAGACGAGATGATAGAGATTCTGCGCTGGGATGCACCATGGGCATGGGGGTTTCATCCTAAGGCTTTTTCTCTGTTCCACTCCTGGTACAGAAATGTAAAACCAAACCTGATGGCCAATAATACACTTAAGTACAAACGGGTTGATCCAATACTGCGTGGCAAGTTACAGAGGGAGTGGAATAAACCCATCTTCTGGCCAGTGTGGGTCTTTTTTCTGATTCTGATTGTTACTGCAATTCCGGCTGTAGTTGTCTATCGCCGGCATGAGAGGAGTGCAGCACAATGATGGCATATATCATTCGGCGCATTCTTTACGCTATCCCAATTCTCATCGGAGTGAATGTGTTCACTTTCGTGCTGTTCTTCGTGGTTAATACTCCAGATGATATGGCGCGCATGCATCTTGGTGTGAAACGGGTGACGCCTGAAGCTATTCAGAACTGGAAAGATGAGAGGGGATACAGCCGTCCTCTGCTGTATAATGCGCAGGCTATAGGAACAGACAAGATCACTGATACTATCTTCTTTCAAAAGTCAGTTAAGCTGTTTCGGTTTGATTTTGGTTCTTCTGACAGTGGCCGCGATATAGGTCACGACATCTCTCAGCGTATGTGGCCAAGTCTGGCAATTGCCGTCCCGGTACTTATCGTTGGGCTATTGGTAAATATTAGTTATGCGTTATTAATCGCTTTTTTTCGCGCCACCTATATTGATATCTGGAGTGTGGTTCTCTGCGTTGTTCTGATGTCCATATCTGGTTTGTTCTACATCATCGGCGGTCAGTATCTGGTGAGTAAGTTGTTACATCTGGTGCCGATCTCGGGTTATGCGACCGGCTTGGATGCCATAAAATTTCTGATACTGCCAGTGATTATCGGCGTGGTCGGCGGCATAGGTTCAGGTACCCGTTGGTATCGCACTCTGTTTTTGGAAGAGATAAACAAGGACTATGTGCGGACTGCGAGGGCCAAGGGTTTATCAGAAAGTTTGGTGCTATTCCGCCATGTTCTGAAAAATGCCATGATCCCGATTCTTACCGGCGTGGTAGTGGTATTGCCGCTACTGTTTATGGGTAGCCTGATTACCGAATCATTTTTTGGAATCCCCGGCCTTGGTAGTTATACAATTGATGCCATAAGCAGTCAGGACTTCGCAATTGTGCGTTCCATGGTATTTTTGGGCTCCGTACTTTACATTATTGGGTTGTTGCTTACCGACATCTCCTACACTTTGGTTGACCCAAGAGTAAGACTAAGCTAGAGGCCAATCTGTAGCTTTGTGATATAGACCAGTGTGTTTTTCTGCAGTGCAACAAAGTAATCAAAGGTAATTAATCATGATGAGATACATCGAACTAATCCGCGATAGCCTTAAGGGTATTAAAGAGATCATGCCTTGGGATTTGGAAGAACGCCTCCAAGATAATCCAGATCTCCTTATCGTAGATGTACGTGAATCACATGAGTTCAATACCATGCATATTCCTGGATCACTTTCTGTGCCGCGAGGAATACTGGAGTCAGCCTGCGATTGGGAATATGACGAGACAGAACCGGAATTAGTTCAGGCCAGACAGAGAGAGGTCGTTGTAGTTTGCCGCTCCGGTCACAGAAGTGTACTTGCGGTTCATTCATTACAGATACTTGGATTTAAGAAAGTGGTTTCGCTAAAGACTGGTCTGCGCGGTTGGAACGATTACGAACAGCCACTGGAAGATATTGATGGGAATGAAGTAGACCCAGATGAAGGTGATGTATTTTTCACTACAAAGTTACACAAAGACCAGATGAAACCTGAAGGGTGGATGGGTTACTAAGCAGCCAGCACAGATAAAAAATAGCGCCATAATCATAATTAAGTTGTAGTTTTGCATGTTTCTAACTAATCCTGTCTGCGGCTCATATTACCCTAGGCGCGTGTTGTCTTCGCCAATAATATAGCAACTGCTGCCAATGCAGCCGCCAGTAGATAGGATGAAGAGAAGCTTCCACTATGTTCGGCCATCACCCCGGCAACTGCCGGGCCGGCCGTCTGCCCAAAGCCAAATATAAAGGTAATAATCCCAAAGGCGTAGGCGGCTCGAACTGGTCCTAGACTATCTCCAACAGATGCTGCCATGATAGATGGGATACTCCACGCGCAGATGCCAAACAGAAATACCGATATGTAGGCGAGTTCCACAGTGGAGGAGAGAGCGATTAATAGATAAGAGATTGCCTGGAGGCTGAATACCAGTATTAATCCGTTCATGCGGCCCCAACGGTCAGATATGGTTCCAAACAGGGGGCCGGATATTAGACTAAGTGCCCCGATCCAAAACCAGACATTGCCAGCTGCAGTTTCAGACAATCCGTATTCATTTATCAGTGTCGTTACAATGAAGGTTGCATATATCACATAGGTTGTGCCGAATAGAAAATAGATGCTGCCAAGTTGCAACAGTATTCTTCGTTCGTGGTTATGGGTCATCGGTATATCAACGCTCGATCCGGCATCAGGATCTCCAATGGGGGACAAGCCCTTGTCAGTCGGATCATTTCTAATAATGACAGCGCAGATTACTGTGATAATGATCACTAGAAACCCCAAAATCTGCCAACTCATACGCCAGCCGGCAGCCCCGAGTTGTGCGATGACCATAGGCACAAGAAGTCCGCTTAGCATGATCCCCAACCCGTTTCCCATAACCATGATGCCAGCAGCCTTGCCCCGCTTATTACGGTAAAACCAGTGCGACACCAATGCCATTACTGGAACATTGGCGGTGCCGCTGCCTAAACCGGTCAGAAAGTATAGGAGTAGTACTGGGTAATATTGGTTCATACTACCTACAGCAACCAGAGATACTCCGGTGACCAATAGCCCGAGAGATATGGTGATGCGTGATCCCAGAATTCGAACCATATAACCGGATGTGATAACCGCAATCAGATAACCGACAAAATTAAAGGTGCCGACCAATCCCATCTGATCATAACTAAGAGGTATATCAGCCCCCATTGATGGCAGCAGCATGCCTAGAGCAAAGCGACCCACTCCAAGGGATGAGAACACGGTCAAAGTACCGGCAAATACTATAACCCAGCCGTAATGTGGCCTAGATCTAAAATCGGTGTTCTTCATATGGTTGTGTGTCCGCTAAAGCCTAGTAATTGGTTTTTATATCAGTCCATAACTATAACAGGTAAGGCTATATCTGAAGCGATATTAAGGTGTTTGGTTTGCACGCCCGGATTTCAGATTTTGCCATCTCTGTCGATAACCTTCGATAAGGCCGATAAAAGTTGTGTCAACGGCTGTAGAATAAATAGAAGATCGGGGAAAGCTAAATGGCTACAGAACTGACCAAACCAACAGGGCCACAGATAATGGTCGTGGATGACTCCAAGGTAGTACGTTGGAGTATTAGCAAAATACTTGGAGAGAAATACACCGTACATGCGGTCGAAAGCGCCGAGTCAGCATGGGAGATGTTACAAGCGGAAAAAGAGATAGCCTTGGTATTTTGTGATCTACAAATGCCGGGCATGGATGGGTATCAGTTTTTGAGGCAGGTACGTGGCTCGGATGATGCGAGATTAATCAACCTACCAATAATAATTATCTCTGGAGAAGAAGACGCGGACGACTTAAGGGAGCAGATTCTGCAACAAGGTGCCACAGATTTTGTTCTTAAGCCATTTGATCCATCACTGTTGCGTAGCCGAGTTGCTGCCTATGTAAGCTACCAGCATCAGATTATGAAATTAGAACAGGATGTTGAGCTGGACCCAATAAGCGGACTGGCTGGCAGAAATTATTTTCAGGTGCATGCCGAGCGAAATCTGACGCTGGCCACAAGGCATAATATTGAGTTTACCCTGGCTGTGTTGGAGCTTGACCGTTATCAGGAGTTATTAGACAAGCTGGGGAACAAAGTTTTTTTTCAGCTTCTATTTCAGGTTGGAAAGCGGATAAAAAAAATAATTCGGGTAGAAGATCTTGCTGCACGCATCGATCAAGCCAGGTTCGGACTGGTTCTACCATTGACTAACGCTGTAGGTGGACGTCTAGCTATTGAAAGGATTTGCGAGGACCTGGATCGCATGTCTCTAAAGTATGCAGGAGAACGAATAAAGGTAAGCATAAGCGCAGGCATGACGGTTTTTAATGTGGGCTGCATGCTCAGTACTTGCGGTCTTATTGGAAGGGCAGAGCAAGCCCTGATACAGGCCAGATCCAGTGGCGGTAATTGTGTTGTTAGCTATGAGCAGTTAGAGAGTAAAAAAGATACGGAGACTGAGCAGGTAACAACCTGGATCGCAAGTGATCCTTCAATTGACTTGATAAGGGATATTCAGTCAGGAAATATCCACAAGGTCAGCGACCGACAACTCCGTCAGCTACTATCGGACATCAGACCTGTTCTGGAACTAGCTGATCTAAGATTAAATACCGGTTTTGGCGAACTGCTGATGCAGGTGCTTAAGAATCAGGAGTCAGAGACAGAGGATTGATCGGGCGGCTTATCATCTCTGGTTCTTGGTTCCACCGGTCCCCAGCAATCGATCTTCTGGTGGTACATCTCGCGGTATAGCTTGTTGCCCCATGGGTCTAGTGCATCTAACCAGTCGTTAATCTCAAACAGAAATGGGTTGAATGCGAATGTGGTAAGCCATGTATCCATGGTCCAGATGGTGTAGTCTTTTTTGCCGATCTGTGTCTTATCACGATATTTATTCAGAAAATCCTTATCATAGGTTTTTAGAGTAGCGGTCCAGTGCGGTCTAAAGAAACCCCTGCCGTATGGCTTGTCCACGGTCCAGTACTTGAAGGGCTTTCTCTTCTCAAGAATATGCAACAGGGCATTGGTGTTACTCGAGTTGTCAACACAGTCGAGAGCACCTTCTTTCTTTTTGTCCAACTTATTGCCGGCAATATCAGCTACCAGAAATTCATTATCATCCAAGATCTGATTCTCGATATCTCTCACTGCATTTCTTATGGCTAGAATTTCCTGTTCAGCAGAGGTAGCGCAATGCTCAATCTTAGATGCAATCTTATCCAGAAACTTGGAAGTAAGACGGACATCCATGATATTGGTACAACTCCAGTTGTAACAGAAGTCGAAGGTAGCACCATATTTGTCCAGGGTGAATTTTTCTGGCTTGGTCCTGGCAAATTGTCCTGCCAATGAGTGACTGGCAGGAATCATCAGGAGCGCTATCAGGAGCGCTGTCAGGGAGTTAATTCTGGTCATTACGAGCAAGTACCTGTATCTACAAATTGTTTCAGCCAGGAGATGGCTGAAAGCATGTTCTAGCTAAATTACCGGGGTCATTATAACACCTGATCTGTATTTTTCTTGTTATTATCATGGAGGTTAGCCTCAGGCCATGTTAATAAAATTCCCTTGGAGATTAGATGCAAAAGCTGATAGAGATAATGGAGCGGCTTCGAGACCCTGATTCAGGCTGCCCCTGGGATAGGGAGCAGACATTTACCAGCATCTCCCGTTATACCATTGAGGAGGCGTATGAGGTGGCCGATGCCATCCAACGAGAGGCCATGGATGAATTGCGAGGTGAGCTAGGCGATCTTCTGTTCCAGGTGGTGTTCTATACCCAGATGGCGCGGGAGAAGTCACTATTTGATTTTGATGATGTGGTCGAGTCTATATGCACAAAGATGATACGACGTCATCCCCATGTGTTCGCTGATGACAAGATAGATACGGCAGATCAGCAAAGCCAAGCGTGGGAAAGGCACAAAGCCGAGGAGCGTCGCCAAAAAGAGAGAGTAAATGAGGCAAAGGGTCAGTTGGATGGGATAGCCCAGGCTTTGCCGGCTCTGGTCCGCTCAGGCAAATTACAAAAGCGCGCTGCTGATGAGGGATTTGATTGGCCGGATATCTCTGGCCCTTTAGAAAAGGTTAAAGAGGAGCTGGCGGAGGTCAGGGCCGAGCTTGATTCCGGAGGCGACAGGGATCGCATTGAAGCAGAAATAGGCGATCTGCTGTTCTCATGTGTCAATCTTGCACGACATGCAGATGTAGACGCAGAAAGCGCTCTGCGCAGGGCGAATAAAACCTTTGAATATAGATACATGGCTATGGAGGCGCTTCTTGCGGCGGAAGGTCGGCAGATGAGTGAACTGGGCTTGGAGGAGATGGAGCTGTTGTGGTGCAGAGCCAAGGCAGAAGAGGCGTGAGTTTTTTACGGCACGTTAAGGCGTGCAATCAATATAACAGCTCGAACTTTATCCCCTTTCGAATTGATGCGGTACGAGTGGGCATGGTAAGGCCAGAATTCGCTGCTCATCTCGTGTCCTGGCCGGATATTTTCCAGGTCAGATCAGATGCGGTAGATCTTCTACTGCCTGGGTTAAGTATTGCAGATCGCAGTGCGATAGTGGCAGATGTGTTGTTCGAACTGGCAGAATCTGGCGTTATCAGCCATTTGCATGGCGAACAGTATTTAGCTACACCCGGAACCAGAGACCAAGGAATGCTGTTGTTAGACCGCGCAGCCGCTCCCTATTTTGGGATCAGGGCCTTCGGTCAGCATATGAACGGATATCTGGAACATGATGGGGAGATAGAATTATGGTTGGGTCGACGCTCTGATGATCGCATTTACTACCCTGGATGTCTGGATAACCTAGTTGCTGGCGGGCTTCCTGCGGACATAAGTCTTCGGGATAACCTGTCAAAAGAATGCAGGGAAGAGGCTGGAATAAGCAGTGAAATGGCGGAACAAGCGCTGCCAGTGGGTGCGATCACTTATAACCTGGAGACAGGTAAGGGGCTGAAGCCAGATACCTTGTACTGTTATGATCTGAAGCTCCCAGATTCATTTATACCTAGATGTGTGGATGGTGAGGTAGCTGGATTTGAGCTGTTACCAGTGCAGGATGTGATGAATATCGTATTCGAAAGCGATGAGTTTAAGCTAAACTGCAACTTGGTACTCGTGGATTTCTTTATTCGCCATGGTTATTTAGGTCCAGATCATCATGAATATCATGAGCTTATAACTGGGCTGCATCCTGACCTGGCCGTATGAGGATATCTTTAAATAATTCATGGAAGATAATGCCGTGATGAAACCTTAAGTTCCGCAGTGGGGTCGAACCCTGAAGATAGGGTGAATTTTGTAAAATCAGTGGCCTAGGCTGCTCCGAAATGGTATCAAATAGTTATTATGAATATAGGAATAAGACTCCTGCAACTACTGCTCATTTTATGGGCGACTCCACTGTTTGCTGTAGATACAGAGATCCCCCTGAAGGAGCTTCAGCCTACTAGAGAACAACGTCAATCGACCCTGATCATAAACAATGTGGTTGGCAAGTATCACTACAAGAAAAGTGTCCTGAATGATGCTATGTCATCGGCCATTCTAGAGCGTTATCTTGAATCTCTGGATGCAAACAAAAGATACTTTACCCAACTGGATGTGGATCGTTTTAGTAAGAAGTACCAAAACCGACTTGATGATGCCTTGCGCGGAGCAATGCTGGAGCCGGCATTTGAAATTTTCACCGCGTACCGCTTACGAGTGGAAGAGCGTGTATCTCATGCACTGAAACTCTTGGATAGTAACTTCAACTACGAATTGGATGAGAATTACCGCTTTGATCGCGAAGATGCTCCTTGGGCGGCTGACAAGGCAGAGTTAGACGAACTTTGGCGCAAACGCATTAAGAACGACATCCTGGGCTTGAAACTCACCGGTAAGAAGATGAAGGAGATCAAAAAGACCCTGCGCAAGCGCTACGAGAACACCTTGCACCGCACCAGACAGCTTGCGTCGAATGATGTCTACCAGATATTCATCAATGCCTATACCCAAACTATCGAGCCCCACACCTCATACATGCTGCCAAGGCTGGCTGAGAATTTTGATATCAGCATGCGATTGTCCCTGGAGGGCATCGGAGCTGTTCTCACAGTGGAAGATGAATACACCGTCGTAATTAAAACAGTCCCAGGCGGTCCAGCCGGGCTAAGTGGCATGGTGCATCCAGGTGATCGCATCACTGGTGTCGGGCAGGGGAAGAAGGGTGAGATAGTAGATGTGGTTGGATGGCGCCTGCAGGATGTAGTCGACCTTATTCGCGGTCCTAAAGGTTCAGTAGTCAGGTTACAGATACAGCCGGAAGACAGCGTATCCACCGGTCCTGTTAAAACTGTAGTGCTGGTGCGTAACAAGATCAAGCTGGAAGATCAGGCTGCCAAGAAGTCAATAATCGAAAATCCTGGAGGCAGGACTTCAGTGCGAATTGGAGTGGTGGATGTGCCTGCCTTTTATCGCGATTTTGACGCGGCGTCCAAAGGCAAGAAAGACTTTCGCAGCACCACCAGAGATGTGCGAAAAATTCTGAAAGAGCTGGCGGCAGAAAAAGTCGATGGAATCGTAATTGATCTTCGTCAGAACGGCGGCGGTTCTTTGACAGAGGCAACGGAACTAACCGGCCTGTTTATACCATCCGGGCCTGTAGTGCAGGTAAAAGACTCCACCGGTTCTCTTGAAATAGAGAGAGATATGGATCCAGAGCAGGTGTATGCTGGTCCTCTCGCCGTGCTGGTTGATCGGTATAGTGCGTCTGCGTCAGAGATCTTTGCCGGAGCAATACAGGACTATGGCCGCGGCATAATCATTGGAGAACCGACCTTTGGTAAGGGTACGGTGCAGACACTGATTGATCTGGACAGATTTGTTCATAACAGCGGGAAGAAACTGGGGAGGCTGCGCCTTACCATGGCACAGTTTTTCAGAGTGGATGGGGCCAGTACCCAGTTCCGTGGAGTGGTGCCAGATATCATCTACCCAACTGCTTCATCATCTGATGATGAAGGTGAAAGATCGCTGGACAATGCATTGCCATGGGCCAGAATAGACGCACTTAATCACGCCAGTAACAATCTGGGTCCGCTTGATATCTACCGTAGTCGGCATCAGAGCAGGATAAAATCAGATGCTGGCTTTGACTACCTTATTAAAGAGAGCGACGCCATACAGGAAATCAGGAAAGAAAAATTTGTTTCCTTAAATCTGGACGAACGCAAAAAGAAATGGGAAGAGCGTAAACAGGCCAAGAAGGATAGGAAGAACCGTTTTTTTAACTCCATCGGAGTAAAGCCGATCGATGATGGTGAGGGGTATCTGGATGCTGACAGAAAAAGGAAAACTGCAGCAGAGGCCGATCTTAAGGTAATTAGAGAGATAGGGGTGAATGAGGCCGCACGCATACTTTCTGACTATATAGAAGAGTCAGCGCCTCGTGCTGCTATGGCAAACCCTATACGCTGAATAATTAGTTAGGCCAGGGACGGCTGTTAAATCTTACGGCCATTATTTGTGGTCTCAGTAGACCGAATAGCCTCTTTTACCATAAATAATCGGGTGATCTTTGTATTCCAATCTAGATAAACGTTTGGCAAGAGTTATAAATGCCGGAGATGCCAAACTATTTTCAGGCGGCAGTATAGGGCTGGAAAAAGAGAGCCTTAGAGTGTCACCAGATGGCAGTATCTCTAGGGCTAAACATCCGGAGGCACTGGGCGCGGCTCTGACCAATAGCTACATAACTACAGACTACTCGGAGGCGCTTACCGAGATCATAACCCCCCCATTTTCAGATAGTCGCGATGCCATGCAATTCCTTGGTGATGCCCATGCATTTGTATATTCAAATCTGGAAGATGAGATCCTGTGGTCCACCAGTATGCCCTGTGTGCTGGAGGGCGGAGCCAATATTCCGATTGCCCAGTATGGCATCTCCAATGCTGGCCTCATGAAGACCGTATATAGGCGTGGTCTCGGCCATAGATACGGTCGGGTGATGCAGGTGATCTCCGGTGTCCATTTTAATTATTCACCAGCTGATAATTTTTGGCAGATGTTTCAGGAATTGGAGCGTGACTCGAGTCTGTCTCGTGATTTCACAGACAACCAGTACTTTGGCATGGTGCGAAATCTTCAACGTTATGGTTGGCTGATACCATACTTGTTTGGAGCTTCTCCTGCGGTATGCAAGTCATTTATAGGAGATAAAAAGACTCGACTTACTCAGTTCAATGAGAGTACCTATTTTGAGCCTTTTGCGACCTCCTTGCGCATGGGGGATATAGGATATACCAATAGCAGAGAGAAGGGAGTTGGTATCAATGTTTGCTACGACTCTCTTGACTCATACGTATCCAGCCTGAGTTCTGCTATAAACACCGGTTGTGCCGAGTGGAAACGCATCGGCACAGTAATTAACGGCAGATATGAACAGCTAAATACCAATATTCTACAGATCGAAAATGAACACTACTCAACTGTTCGTCCCAAGCAGATAGCTGGCGGTCTGGAAAAACCGACTCTGGCATTAAAAAAGCGCGGTGTAAGATATGTAGAGTTGCGCTCTATTGATGTAAATGCCTTCCACCCATTGGGTGTCAGTCAGGAGCAGCTCTATTTTCTTGAGGCATTTATGATCTTCTGCCTGCTTCAAGACAGCCCTGGTATTAATAGCCAAGAACAGATGGTAATTGACCGTAATCTGGAGTTGGTAGCCCATCGTGGACGAGACAGCAGTATGGTTTTGTTGCGTCAAGATAAAGAGGTCAAACTAAGTGATTGGGCGAATGAGATCTGCAGCAGCATGCTTGGTATCTGTGAACAATTGGATGGAGATGACCCAAAGCATCCGTACACATCTGTGCTGAAGGAGCAGTTTGAGGTGATTGTAGATCCATCACGTACCCCATCTGCACTAATGCTTGATGAGATGCAGAAAAACGGCGAAGGTTTTTTCCACTTTGCTAAGCGTATGTCGCAGCAACATAAACAATTTTTTGACCACTGGCGCTTGGATCCGGTACGCAAACAGCAGTTTGAGGATGAAGCTAGCCATTCGATCGATCAGCAGAATGCCATGGAGGATGCAGACGATGTTTCCTTTGAGCAGTTTCTGGAACAGTATTTTAACCAGACGTGATAGGTTAATTCATTCCAAGTTTATGATTCGCTGCCAGTTGTGAATCAGTTGTAGGCAATTAGAATAAAATTGATATTATTATCAGGCTGTTATGTAAACAGCACTAGAACTTAAACTGGCGAGAAACAAAAGAGCAGTTACCCGGATTTTGAGACGCCATCCTGGTAAATAAGAACTAAAGTTTTTAACATTCGGACCGCTATCAGATATAGCAATTACATTCATGCAGCGTGGTCTTTTGGATTCGAGGGGAAGTACTTAAGTGGATATTGCAACACTCATTGGGTTGCTGGGCGGTTTCGGCATCATCATTGGCGCTATTGCGACCGGTGGTGATGTTATGCTGTTCGTCAATGTGCCATCTATTCTGATTGTTGTCGGCGGTACCTTTATGGTTACCCTGATGCAGGTCTCTCTAAAGGATTTTCTAGGTTCATTCGGCATTGCCATGAAGGCATTTTTTTACCAGACCTACGATTCTGCGAAACTGATTGAAGAGGCGGTTCAACTGGCAGATATGGCGCGTAAAAATGGTTTGTTGGCCCTTGAAGGACAGGAAATCAGTAACGATTTTCTGAAGCAGGGCATTGGCCTATGTGTTGATGGACATGATCCGGCGTTGGTGCAAAAGATGATGGTCAGGGATATTGACCTGACTATCGAACGCCACGAGGTGGGTCAGACTATGTTCAAGAACATGGCAACTATGGCCCCGGCCATGGGGATGATAGGTACCCTAGTGGGTCTGGTACAGATGTTGGCAAATATGTCGGATCCAGCAAGTATCGGTCCTGCCATGGCGGTGGCTCTGCTTACCACCCTCTATGGTGCTGTGATTGCGAACGCCTTTGCCACACCTCTGGCGGATAAGCTGGCGCGCGCCAGTCAGCTGGAGAAGACCAATAAGTATCTGATTCTTGAGACCATCTCCGGAATACAGGAAGGGATGAATCCACGGGTCCTGGAACAGATGTTGTCTAGTTTTCTGCCATCTACAAAACGGGCTAAGGAAGAGGCTCGGTAGGCCGGCTGATATGGCAAAAGATTGTCCAAAATGTGAAGACGGACTACCTCCATGGTTGGCAACCTTTGCTGATCTTATGTCTTTGCTTATGTGCTTTTTTGTGTTGCTACTCTCCTTTGCGGAGGTCGATGCTGTTCGTTTCAAGAAGATGGCTGAGTCCATGAAGGATGCCTTCGGTGTGCAGCGCGAGCTTCCTGTTATGGAAGTGGTAATGGGCACCAGTGTCATCAAGCAGGAGTTTAGCCCATCAACTACTCCAGATATCTCTCCAATAAACGAGATTAGACAGAAGACTACAGATGAGGAGAAACAGAAACTCGATGTTCCGGAAGAGAAGACAAGCGAAGGGAAGGATAGTAAGGAGCTACAAGCAAAGATAGAACAACTTAGAGAGAAGCTAGATGAGCTGGAAAAGGTAATTCAGGAACAGCGGGAAGAGCTGGAAAAAACCGACCCTGAAAAACTTGCAGAGCTGGAAAAGGCGATGCAGGAGCTAAAAGAAGAGCTGGAAAAAACCGGTCAGGATAAACTAGAAAAAACTGATCAGGAGAAGCTGGAACTATCGGAGCGGGAAAGGTTGGAGCAGGAGGCGATGCTAGCCCGTGCTCAAAAGCTAAAAGAAGATATGGAGCAGCAGGCCAAGGAATTAAAAGAGGCGCTGAAAGAGGAGATTTCGCAAGGTCTGGTAACCATCGAAACTGCCGAGTCCAAGATCATTATCCGGATCCAGGAGAAGGGTTCATTCTCATCCGGGAGCGCAGATTTCAACGCTGGCTTCCTGGATGTAATCGACCGCATAAGCGATGCAGTGGTCAGGTCCCCAGGTCGGGTTATAGTTGCAGGACATACTGATAACGTACCCATATTTACCTCTAGATTCCGCTCCAACTGGGAGCTTTCCTCCGCACGTGCCGTGACGGTTGTACACGCCCTTCTTATGAATCCTGGAGTATCGGAAGATAGAATTTTGATTGAGGGACATGCTGAATCTCATCCGTTGGTGCCGAATGATAGTGCGGAAAACCGCGCCAAGAACCGTCGAGTGGAACTGATTCTGGTGCGGGGAGAAGAAGATGGAAAAAGAGAGGTGCTGGATGTTCAATAATACATGTGAACTACCTGGGGTGAGATTATGAGTGGCGATCCAAAAGTGGAAGGTGATTCTGCTGAAAGAAGAAATTTCTTCCGCATCGATGATTCTGTGAGTATGAGCTACCAGAGTATCTCTGAGAAAGAACTGGATGAGCGGCTTGATAAGGTGGAAATAGAGATTGAAGGTAATTTCACCGTAATGGGCAGCATTGCATCCATAAACCAGAACATGGCTGGAGTCATGCATCGGATCGAGGGATCTGATCCGGACGTAGCCGAGTATCTCAAGGCTATTAACAACAAGATAGAAATTCTTGGGCGCGCAATACTCTCAAGTGATAACGAGCTAGTGGAACAGCCCGCACAAGCTGTAAACCTCAGTGCTTCTGGTATGGCCTTCTACACATCCAAGTCGATAGATGCTGGAACTATACTGGAAATGAGATTACTGCTAATGCCTTCCTTCACCGGGATAATCACTTTTGGTGAAGTGGTTGGATGTGACCGGATAGAAGATACGGTGGAGGGTTTTAGCTACTTTACCAGAATCAATTTTATGCATATGCGAGAAAAGGACCGGGATCTACTAATTCGACATGTGATAAAGCGTCAGGGTGAATTTTTACGAAAATGCCGTGAGCTAAAAGAATGAGTTAATAACACCACGGTCGAAGGATGGATCGATGTATATGTTTAGGTCGATCCTTTTCATGTGCTGAGGTGGAAATATGAAACCGGATAAAAATGAGCTAAAGACCGCGTTGAACCAGGCGGAGAGGATGAGAGATACAGGTGATGATCCTCTTTTTCTGGCCAAGACTCTGCTGTATTTGTCGCAACGAAACAGCGAGCTAGAAGAAGTTTTCACGCATCTGGAAAAATATCTAAGATTCGGACTTCCTGTAGAAGAGCATTCAGCACTGGTAATATTGGTGGACGAAATAAGAGAGCGTGAAGAGGAGATTGATGGCTCCAAAGGATTCGGGCTCTGAGTCAAGATTGTGGTAGAATCCCTGTGGTTTAGGGCCTGAATATATGTCCGCATCGAAATTGTCTAGAGGGCCTTCCAGCCAGGGTCAATCATCGTATAGTGTATAGTCCAGCTGAAATGGCAGGGGCTGTATAGATATTCCTGGCCCTTTGTACATTTCGACTAGCAATTGTTTACATGCCAAATTTAGTTATAGAGAGTTTTATAGATGCCGATTTATGAATACCGTTGTGAGTCTTGCGGTGAAAGCTTGGAAAAGCTGCAAAAGCTGAGTGACGCCGCTCTTGATATATGCCCAAGTTGTGGCAAACCAGAATTGAAAAAACTAATTTCAGCCGCCGGATTTCGCCTAAAAGGATCTGGCTGGTACGAAACTGATTTCAAAAAAGACAAACAGAAAAACTTGCACGATGGCGGAAAAAAAGAGTCAAAAAGCGCCCCAGCATGCGGAGCAGGAAAGTGCTCTGCAGGTGATAAATAACAGATAAGGCC
>RRYU01005531.1_pt1 | contig 19537 bp, 15 predicted proteins | sample 2162651 | NCBI WGS metagenome assembly RRYU01 (sample SAMN10267283, study PRJNA491782) | microbial mat metagenome | isolation source: biomat in the production well | place: Japan: Minami-Kanto gas field, natural gas well KTG3 | collected 2017-06 | reverse complement strand
CAGACAACTTTCCATCAGGCCACTGAGAACTTTATGGTCGATCACGGTCTGGCACATGACTGGCAGAAAACACCACCATCAATATGCCGCAATGCCTCTCTCTTACACGGCCAACTATTTAATATCGAGAATCTACTCATACAGGAATATACAGAATCTACATATCACCAATATTTGACTTTATGTATAGCATTGCTATAACGAAGTATATTACTGCAGATGAGCCTGGTTACTTTGGGAAGCTAGCATATGCTTTACAGGAACACAACAGCCACTCCGGCCGAGCAGAGGTTTTGGGACAACTATCTGATTAGACTCAGCAAAAAAGGTGTACAGGACAAGTTCGGCAAATGGTATGTCTACCATGCAGAGCAGTATATCAAGGCGTTTCCAGGTCGGCGTTTGGTGCATCATACCGCTGCTGACATCAACTCCTACCTGCGTGAGCAGGGCAGAATAGGCAGACAGGAAGACTGGAAATTTCTGCAAATCGTCGATGCTATACAGATGCTGTTCCAATCCGCCGGCATCGAGAATGTTCAGGGTGTTGATTGGGCTTACTGGAGGGATTCCGCACGTGCGTTACCGTCCAACCATGCCACAATCGCCAGGGAATCAATGCCAGGGCATGATTTCGACGAGGAAGTATCAGGGAAGAATTATAAACATAAGCGAAATGCGCCATCCAGGTTGGATGCCGTCCGAAAGAAGCATATTCAGCTCATAGAAAGACTTGCCGTCGAGATACGCAGACGTAAATATTCCATCCGCACCGAGCAGGCCTATGGGGCCTGGGTATGCCGTTTTATTGCATTCTGCGGTGGACAAGACCCGAGTAAACTGAGTTCACAGAATGTTGTCAGGTTTCTGGAGGATCTTGCCGTTCGTGGCAAGGTTGCCGCCAGTACTCAGACCCAGGCCTTGAATGCCTTGGTCTTTTTGTATTCCCACGTACTTGATCAGCCTCTGAAAGAACTGGACAATTTCGTCAGAGCAAAACGGCCCAAGCGTTTGCCCGTGGTTTTGGAAAGATCCGAGGTTCGTGATTTGCTGAATTGTCTGGACGGAGTGCAGCAACTGATGGCGTCCCTGCTGTATGGTACAGGTATGCGCCTGATGGAGTGTGTTCGCTTACGCACTCAAGATCTTGATTTTAACTATCATCAGATCGTCATAAGGGATGGCAAGGGGCAGAAAGATCGGGTGGTTCCTTTTCCCCATCGTCTGGAAGAGCTACTGCGCAAACAGTTGCAGCAGGCCAAGGCTTATCACAAAGAAGACTTGGCAAAAGGCTTGGGTGAGGTTTTCCTGCCGGATGCATTATCACGCAAATGGCCGAATGCACCCAAGGAATGGATTTGGCAGTATGTCTTTCCCAGCGGGAAATTATCCGTTGATCCGCGCAGCGGCAAATCCCGACGCCATCATATTCATGAAAACGGATTGCAAAAGGCGGTGAAAAGGGCGGCAAGCCAGGCTGGTATTACCAAAAGAGTAAATTGCCATTCGCTGCGACATTCATTCGCAACCCACCTGCTGGAGACCGGCTACGACATCCGCACCGTCCAGGAGTTGCTTGGTCACGCGGATGTGTCGACTACCATGATTTACACTCGTGTGTTGAACCGGGGAGGGCAGGGGGTGGTCAGTCCGTTGGATGGGCTGGTGTGATATTCATGGGTATCCACTCAGCTGGGAGTGACTTCCCCGGGCAACTTTGAGTGGAAGGGCTGGAGCGGATGGCGAGTACCAAAAAAGCGTCCCGCCAGCTTTTCAGATCACCACGGGTGGCCAGCATCAACCACAGTCCACGCGGCCTTTCTCACGGTCTATGCAAACGGTTGCACCTGTCACGGGCGGGTCGAATTGCAGGTGCTGTTTCTCCACCTTGCCGGATGCCCATGTGATTTCCAATTCATGCAGGGCGTCACTTCCGAGCCCCACATGCTGGTCTTCGTGTACGGATACGGCCACGTCGCCGCCGATGTTGATCCGCCGCAGTATGCGGCCATTGATCAGCAGTCTGGCGCCGATGCCGTGCAGGTTGTGAGCGGTTTGATCCTGCAGGCGGATTTTGGCCCAGTGTCCGGGCGTATCTTTCGGCGGGCCGCCGTTGATGTAGACGAAGGTTTGCGCCGGCTCGAAATTGGTCGGGGCCTTGCCGATCTTGTTGGGGGCGGGCACCGCCAATACGCGGCCGGCGATTCCCATTTTCAGGTTCTTTGCGTCCGGTGATGTGGAGTTGTAGGCAAAGCCGGGCACGTGAATGACGACCAGGTCCTGATTGCCGTCGGCATTGAGGTCGGCGGACATGATGCCGAACGCCGCCTCGTGCATGCGGAAGATGTCATGGATACTGCTTTGCGCCGCATCCAGGCCCATGCCGGAATAGCTGTCCGTGTCCGTGACATAGATATAATCGCGCTTGTGCCAGCCGGTGCCGGGGGAGGGCCGCCTTGGCGGGTTGTGCTCATAGTCCATGTGGGTGATGTCCAGCACCCGGTATTCCAGGGTGCGGTCGCGAAACTCGAAGTTTCCCGGTGTACTCTCGTTGACCAGCAGCCGGCCGGGGTTGCCCGACCAGTCTCCCACCATGTCGTCGTTGCCCCGGGTCAGGGCGCCGGCGAAGTACAGGTCCAGGTCGCCGTCGTTGTCCACGTCGAACATGGGCACATGCCAGGAGAATTCGATGCCGGTCAGGCTGTCGGCGAAACGGTATTTCTCGAACAGGTCCAGGCCCAGGGGAGCGAAATTGGCGGGATTGGTCTGGTCGGGGGCGATATAGGGGGAATGGTGGATCTTGACCTGGGTCGCCAGGCGCTGGAAGCCGGTTTCCGGCCTATATTGCAGCAGTTCATGGTGCAGGGTGTTGCGCTGGCCCAGGTAGTTGATGTGGCTGAGCGCCGTGATGCTGTTTTCCTTGTGGTCCTCCACCACCAGGTGGGTATTGCGCCGCGCCGCCGCCTGGCTGCCGCAATTGGTGAGCAGGATCTCTTCCCGGGCGTCGCCGTCCAGGTCGCCGGAGGACATGCCCATCCAGCAGCCTTCCCAGGTATGTTCGTCGAACTCCTTCAGATAGCGAAAGCCCTTGCCCTGTTCGTTTTCATAGACCCGCAGACGATTGCTGGCGTCATTGGTGACCACCAGGTCGGGCCAGTTGTCATTGTTCCAGTCGTAAAATCCCGCTGCCCAGGAGTGGTCGGCCTCTTCGCCCACCTGTTCGCCGTCCACGATCTGTTTGGAGATGGTGACCTCTTTGCCCAGCGCGGGGAAATAGATGCTGCTGGCCAGCCCTTCGTCGGGATGCAGGCCCGCCACCTTCAGCTCAGAGGCCACATCGACAAATTTGAGCTCGCCGGTCTCCTTGAGCAGGTTCTTGTAAAGCTGGTTGCGATGCCCCGCGAAACGGTCCATGCCGAAACCCCAGTAATCGGGGTCATGGAAGTTCACCACGTACAGGTCCAGGTCGCCGTCCCGGTCATAGTCGCCGATGGCGGCGCTGGCCGAGGCCCAACGCCCGCCGACCCCGAGTTCGTCCGTTGCATCCCGCCACTCGGGGATGCCGTCCTGGTCCTGGTCACCCATGTTCAGGTACAGGGTGTTGCGTCCCTCTTGTTCGCTGCCAGTGCCATAATCAACCTGGGCGGTCAGTCCGTCGACCAGGGGGGCGCGGATGAAGGGAAACATCTGCAGCATGACGGGCTCGCGCCGGGCCTCACGGCCCAGGTTGTTGGGCGCTGGATAGACGGGCAGGGCCAGCTCGCCGGTTTGCAGCATGATGCCGAAATGACCATTGAGCACGTACAGATCCAGCCGGCCGTCGCCGTTGAAATCCGCGCTGACGGCGCCCCAGCCGATGCGTCCCATGCCCAGTTCGTCCTCTTCCAACGAATCGCGCGGCTGGTATTTACCCTCTATCAGCAGTTCCTCGCGGCTGTATTGTTTGTTGCCCCTGGCCAGCAGGTCCTGGATGTTGGCGAAGACGGGGTCCCCGTTTTCATCATTGCCCTGGTTCAAAAAAAGCGTGTTGGGTCTGGCGGGCATCTTTTTATCCGTCAGCAACCCCTGTTCGGTGGTCTGTTTGCCGAAGGTGCGTTGGTTGAAGGTCAGGTAAAGGTCGAGGCGTCCGTCGCCGTTGGCGTCGAAAACCGTGCCCCCGCGCATGATGCCGTAGTTGCGGTCTATGGCCCGGTCGCCCAATGTATCGCCGATCTGCCGGAATGGGACGATGCCGGCGTCGAGATGGATGGCCTCCCGCGCTTCACCGGGTTCCTCGGCCGCGAGGATCGGCCCCTTGTATTCCTCCTTCAGCCCCAGGCGCATCATGAGCATGTCCTGCGCCACCTCCAGGCTCACCTCGCCATATTCGCCGACCAGGTAGGCCCTGAGCGGCCACCAGGAAATCAGCGCGAGAAGGACGAGTATCAGTCCGCCGTACAACAGGGTCTTGGCTGGTTTGCTCATGTGTGATTTTCTCTCGGTGCTAATCCCGGGTCAGAGCACATTGGCGTCCCTATAGACCCGATACAGCGGCGGGCTGTAGTCCAGGGTGGCCTGTCGAATCCTGTCCGCCAGACTCCCCGTCAGTTCGAGTTCCATTTCCAGTAGATCGACGATGCGTTCATAGGAGACCAGGGTGATGCGCAGGAACAGCCGGTCTCCCTTGCGGAAGGGCCTGAGATAGGCTTGCTCCAGACCATTTTCATGGTTGTTGAGCAGGACCCAGGATTGATGCTCCGGGTCCAGGCTGACCTGATAGGCATAATGCGGGACCGGACCTTCCTTGATGCGCAGGTAGCGCCTTTCGATCACCTCCGACGGCGGCAGCACGCCGACCCCGAAGGCGGGGATTCGGTAGTCATCCTGCTCCACCAGCAGGGAGACCGGGATGTTGCCCATGACGATGCCGCGCTTTTCCCCGCGTTCGTACAGGGTGATTTCCACGTAGCCCAGCTTATCGTCCGCCGCCCGGCCGCCCGGGTAGCGGGTGAGGGGGGTGACCTCGCGGATGACGGCCCTGGACCAGTAGGGATTGTAGGGGACGGACTCGAAATCATCCGAACTGTACACCCCGGGTGCGACGAACTTGCGTACCTTGAAGATGTCGCCCGGCTGCATGTCGGAGAATACCTGGGGCGAGATCGGCTCTCCGTCTCTGCTGACCTGGAAATAGCCTTGTTGTACCTTGCGCCGGGAGTCCTGTGAGGAATAGCCACCCACGGCCTTGCTCAGACGTATTCTGGGCTGTCCGGTCAATAATAGCGCCTGCTCTTTGCGCAGGCGTTCGAGACGCAGTGGGGTATCCGTCAGGTCCCTGGAATAATCGAGGGCGTCGGCGAGATCACTGTCGGACAGATGAATATCGTTGGCCGCACGGATCATGCGGAAGTAGACATCCTGGGGCATCTTGAACCAGCTGTGATACATCTCGCCGACCGTATCCCTGGCCGCGAATTCCCACAGGCCAGGTTTCAGGCAGTTGTTGGTTACGCTGAAGCGCCGCGGCCGGGTTTGCGGATTGGGTTCGAGGCGGCCGTTGTGGTCGATGAAATCGTCCGAGTCGTTGTCGAAAAGCCCCTGGCTGGCATTGAAATACCCGAACAATTCGTTGTCGTCCTGGTAACTCAGGTCCAGGCCGTTGCGGGCATATTCGGCCAGCATCAGGTTGGCGCGGTCGAAGGCATCCAGGCCGTCGCTGGTTGCATAGGGCAGCAGGGGCACCAGGTATTTGGCTTCGATGGCCGTGGCGGACAGTCTCTCCCCGCTTTTCTCCGTGCCGAGCACAAAGGACACCTGGCGTCCGTCTTCACTCAACTCGATATTCAACAGTCGGTACAACTGGCGCAGATTCGAGGCATAGCGGTTCAGCGACTGGGTCGATGGATTCACCGCCTGCCCGCCGGGCGTGGTCTGTTCCTCGTCCAGGTGCAGGGCGATCCCGGGCCCGAAGTCGTACGGATACAGGACCAGTCCCGCTGCGATGAACAGTGCGGCAAGGAATAAAACAAGGGTGCGTTTGCCTGGAGTCATGTGGATATCTTAGCGGGTGCAGTCGAAAGTGGCATCTGCGTTACATACACAGCTTCTTAATGCGTGCTTAGGTATAGAGTCCGCCATCTACCCTGAAGACCTGCCCGGTGATATACGCGGACTGGTCGCTGAGCAGAAACAGCATAGTGTCGGCCACTTCTCGGGTGGTGCCCATACGCCGATCGGAATGGTTTTTTTCCATTCCTTATGCCGCGGGAGCCTCCGGTGACCAGGGCCAGCTTTCCGGTGAATTTCATCATTCCTCCGTCTTGGCTGTTTCTTCTACTTTCGCAGGGGCATCCGGTGAACTCATGACCCGGATCTTTGGTTCGAATCTCTATTCCGGTACCACGGTTTTGAAACGACCCCGCAGTTCCTTGGTGTGTTCCTGGCCGATATGCACATATTGGGTTTCCGTGTATTCCATCAGTCCCTCCTCGCCGAACTCCCGGCCCACGCCGCTTTGTTTGAACCCGCCGAACGGGGCATGCGCATCGAAGCGGTGGTAATCATTGATCCAGACCGTGCCCGTGCGCATGCGCGTGGCCAGTCTTCCAGCCCGTTCCGCATCGGCGCCCCAGATGCCGGCTGCCAGTCCATAATCCGTGTGGTTGACCATGTCGATCAAGTGCTCATCGTTGTCGTAGGACAGGACACACAGCACCGGGCCGAAGATTTCCTCCCGGGCGATGCGCATGTCCGGCCGGACTCCGGCGAATATGGCGGGTTCGATGAACCAGCCCTGATCGAAGGGCGGATGCTCCGGGGGACTGCCGCCATAGACCAGTCGGGCCTTTTCCTGTTGGCCCAGGCCGATGTACGACTGCACCCGGTCGCGCTGGGTCAGTGAGATCAGGGGTCCCATGTCGGTGGTCTTGAGCGCGGGGTCCCCCATGCGGATGCGGCCGACCTTGTCGCACAGCCTTTCCAGCAGTTCATCATGGCGGGTGCCGGGCAGAAACAGGCGCGAACCGGCCTCGCAGCACTGGCCCGCATGATAAAACATGGCATAGACGGCCCCGTCTATCGCCATCTCTGCGTCCGCATCGTCTAGGATGACGTTGGCAGACTTGCCGCCGCACTCCAGGGTGACCCGTTTCAGGGTCTGCGCGGCACGGGCCATGACCCGGCGGCCGGTGTGCGTGCCACCGGTAAAGGCGATCTTGTCCACCAGGGGGTGGACGGTCAATGCCTCGCCCGCCTCCGCGCCGAAACCGGTCACTATGTTGACCACTCCGGCAGGCAGATCCGTTTCTGCGATGATCTCGGCCAGGATGAGGGAGGAGAGGGGGGTCAATTCAGAGGGTTTCAGTATCACCGTATTGCCCGTGGCCAGGGCCGGGGCGATCTTCCATGCCGCCATTTTCAGCGGAAAATTCCAGGGGATGATGGCCGCGCAGACGCCGACGGGCGCGTACCTCAGCAGGCCGCCAGGGGATTTGCCGGGTCGCTCATGTCTGAAACCGGCTGCAATGCCGGCGTATTCCTCGATAAAGGCGATGGTCGACATGACGTCATCCACGCCCTTTTTTCGCGTGGCCCCGGCATCGGCCACCTCACAGCGGACCAGCCGGGCGATATGGCCTTTCATGCCGTCCGCGATCTGGCCCAGTATGATCGCCCGCTGCTCGGGTGTGGATTTACTCCAGGGGCCTTGGTGAAAGGCGTGGTGGGCGGCGTGCACGGCCCGGTCCACGTCCGCCTCGCCGGCGCGCGCGACCATGCCGCTCAGGCTGTCGTCGAAGGGGTTGCGGCTCTCGAAGCAGCGGCCATCGGCAGCGTCCAGGAATTGTCCGTCGATGTAAAGTTGCCCTTGCCGCAAATCCCGGTCCCGTTTAGGTGTTTCCTGCCGAGTCAGCTTCGCTCAACAGGGAGGTGTGGAAGGCGGGTGGATCGAAAAACGGCAGCTGTGCCCGGGCTGTCGGTCCCCTGGATAGATCGAAGGCGTTGAAGAAGAGGTAAGCGCTGCGTTCGCTCCTGACATCGATCTCCTGGCACACCAGTATGCCGCTGTCACCGCGGCCGGGGCCTGGAACGAGTTGCGGTTCGGCACCGAGAAAACTGCCGGGGGGGCTGAGATAGCTGTCCACAATCTGCCGCTCCGACCAGTCGAAACGGACCAGCCGGTCATAGAATTTTGCCGATCCGTGCGGGGCCGTGGGCATGGCCAGCATCCAGGCATGCCGGTAATCCCGACCGATGCGGCCTGGGCCGATGCAGGGGAAGTCCAGGTGCATCCCGGCCTGCAGTTCGGAGGTTTCAGCCAGGCTCCAGTCCTCGCAGCGCAACAGGGTGCGGCGCAGCTGAGTGGTGCCGATCGAGCTGAACAGGCCCGGGTCCGCGAAATACTGCCCGTAATAGGGTGTGTGTGTCTCCAGCGTATCCAGAATGAGCAGGCCGTCCTGCTCACGGGCGTTGAGGGTATGCAGGCAAAACCCGGCGACGCCCGTTTGCACCTGCGCCAGCGCCTCGCCGGTGGCGCGGGAGAAGATCAGCCATTGGCCCGGCAGGTCCGGTTCCCAGTGCATGGCGTCGAGCAGGGGCAGGCCGTTTCTGACAAAGGAGAGGATGTCCAGATAATAGGGGCTGAGATGAAAACAGGCATAGTGCTCGCTGATCAGGCAGTCGTGGACCAGGTGGCTGGACTCCAACTCGGTATGGCCCGAGACCATGGGGTTGAGCCCGCTGTCCCATTCCTGGTACAGAAAGCGGGTCCTCGCACCCAGATAGAGGGCGCCGAAGTTGCACATACGCCCGCCCTGGACGTCCATTTTGGGATGGGCCGACAGTGGCGTGATCCCGGTGAAGCTGCCGGCGAAGTCGCATTCATCGAGCGTTTCCAGGGTCTCCCGGTCCAGTCGCCAGGGCAGGCTTTGTTCACCGAAGGCCAGCAAGCGGCCTCCGATCGGATGGACACTCACGTTGGCCGGGGTAAACAAGGCCAGGCCCCGGCGCAGGCGGTCGCCCGGAAACGCCGTGCCGAAACTCCTGCACGGGGCCGTCTGAGTGGATTGTTCTTCGACGAAACGCTGTGTCCTCACATAGCGGGATTGGAAGCGGGCGCTTTTGCCGCCGAAACCGAGACGGCGCACCAGTCCATCGCCGTCGATCCAGTGCCCCCGATCATGACCGTTCCGGGAGTAGGCCCCGGGGCCGTTCAGGTATAGGGATCCGTGGGCCCAATCCGGCATCACGCCCTCGATGCCGCCCTCCCAGTCCTGTTCCTCGGCATTGCGAAAGGCCAGTTCAGACAGTATCGGGCCGAATGCCTGGGTTTCCTTCCCGGAAGCATGATTCATGGTCGTTTAGGCCTTGGCGTGGAAGGTCTCTCTGAACATCATGGGATCGAATGTCCATTCACTCATGGCTTCGCTGAGAGTCGTCCCGGCCTGCGCCCGCATGGCGTCCGGATCGAAGGCCCGGTTTTTTGCATCGATGGCGGCGATGTAGTCTGCGCGCATGACCAGCTCCGGTTCATCCAGGACCACGCTGTCGATGTGGGCGATGATCCAGGTGGCGAATTCACGCAGGTTCGCCAGTTGCCGATCCAGCTCGTCATGGGCCTGCGGCGCAGTCGAACCGCTCAGGTAGAAGGTGCGTTCCGCCCGCTTCAAGGTTTCGAAAGATGTGAAATCGAAGTATATCGGCTGCCCCGGTGGGGAAAAGCGTGTTTTTTTCCATTCGTAGAAGTCCCTGATATAGCGTTGAATGGTGTTGTTCACCTCCCCCAGGGCGGTGAATCGGCGGAAAAATCCAGGCAGAAAGCTGGTGTCGGTAAACAGGCCGTTGATAAAGGGAAAGACCAGAAAGCCGAAGTAGACACTAAGCTCCCAGGTGTATTTCAGCGATAGGCACTCCTGATCGCCCAATGGTGGGTAACTCTCGGTGTAGGAGGGTAGAAAGGAGTGGAACAAGGTCTTCATCATGGGCTCATAAAGCGCCAGTTTGGCGGCGAGCTCGTCCTGGGATTCGGTCAGTATGGCGTCGCAGATAAGGCTGTTGTGTAGCGCAATCAGATCTGAGCCGGGTGAGTACAGTGGATCGGAAAAACGCCCCGCCTCGCCGCTCATGGCCCAGCGGTCTGGATGTATGGTGCGCTCGCAATCGTAGGAGTAGTTGCGCATGAAGGTGAAGTCGATGATTTCGCGTCCTTCCAGTTCACGCCGCAACAGGGGAAATCGTTCAAACAGCCATGCCAGTAATTTCTCTTTGCTGTTGACCTGTTCGGTGTCCACCCTGTCTTTGGTAAACACCAGGCCAAAACTGGTGAGATATTTGATCGGGATGATCCAGAACCAGAAACCCTCGCCCATGAGGTGATTGGTGCCAAGCCACACGGGTGCGTGTCCGATTGCCTTGCGACTGGGGTGACGGATGCGCTCCAGGTGGGGTGTATCGGTGAGCTTTTCCACGTTGACCAGGCCGTCGACCCAGAAGAAGGCGCTGGAGTTGGGGATATGGCAGTCGCGACGCAGTTCCATGCGTTTGGCCAGTATCCGGTTGCGGCCACTGCTGTCCACGACCCACTGTGCCGTGACATCGCAGCCATGCCCCTGATGCCGATAGCGGATCCGGTGGGCGCCGGGTCCGTCGAGCTGCGGTTCGATATCGGTCACCCCGGTTTCCAGGCGGTAGCGCATCGACTGCAGGTTTATCCCGATGAGGTCGCGTTCGAAACGATTGCGGTCGAGCTGGTAACTGGGGATATTTGAAAACCAGCGAATATACCCCTGACTGTAGCTTTCGTACTGATTGGGGTCGCCTGCGCTGGGCCAGAAAAAGCGCAGGTTGTATTTCATGAGCTGCGCCTGGTGCAGATACTCCTCCAGGTCCAGCACCTTGCTGTAGTAGAATCCCGCGATCTGGACCGTGGATTCGCCCACTTTCTGCCGCTTTCTCGGCACGGTTTCCTGGCGTTCCAGGTGCAGCACCCGCTTGTCCGAGGATATCAGCAGTTGCCGCGCCAGCGTGAGTCCCGCGAGACCTGCGCCGATTATGACCACATCCCAATGGTTTGATTGGCTCATCCCATCCTCAAGGCATGCATTTTATAGAACAATATATATACACCATCATCAGCCAGAGCGTGCGCTGATCCCTCCGGGACCTGAGCGAAGCTGCGGACAAAAGTAGCGGATTAGACATGATCCTCTTGATCGATACCTGGTTCTTTCATCCGCTGTCATCCGGCTTGTCTGGACAGAGTGTTGTATGGCATGGGCTCTTGCTACAATAGAGCGTTTACACATTTACGGAGAGTTGGGATGTTCGGCAACGACATGCGGATCGAAGGGTTTGACGACGAACTGTGGCAGGCGATCCAGGACGAAGAGCGGCGCCAGGAAGAACACATCGAACTTATCGCATCCGAGAATTACGCCAGCCCCCGGGTGATGCAGGCCCAGGGCACGGTGCTGACCAATAAGTATGCCGAAGGTTACCCCCACAAGCGCTACTACGGCGGCTGTGAATTCGTGGACAAGGCCGAGGAACTGGCCATCAATCGCGTAAAAGAGCTGTTCGGGGCGGATTACGCCAATGTGCAGCCGCATTCCGGTTCTCAGGCCAATGCCGCGGTTTACATGGCCTTGTGCCAGCCCGGCGACACGGTGCTGGGCATGAGTCTGGCCGATGGTGGGCACCTGACCCACGGCGCCAAACCCAACTTCTCCGGCAAGCTCTATAAGGCCGTGCAGTATGGACTGAACAAGGAAACCGGCGAGATCGACTACGAACAGGTCGAGGCCCTGGCGCGGGAGCATCAGCCGAAGATGATCGTGGCCGGCTTCTCCGCTTACTCCAGGGTGGTCGACTGGCAGCGTTTCCGCGCCATTGCCGATGAGGTAGGCGCCTACCTGCTGGTGGATATGGCCCATGTGGCGGGTCTGATTGCCGCAGGAGTCTATCCCAGCCCGGTGGCCATAGCCGATGTCACCACATCCACCACCCACAAGACCCTGCGCGGGCCGCGCGGCGGCATCATCCTGGCAAAGTCCAATCCGGAGATCGAGAAGAAGCTCAACTCCCTGGTGTTCCCCGGCACCCAGGGTGGCCCGTTGATGCACGTGATCGCCGCCAAGGCGGTGGCCTTCAAGGAGGCCATGGCGCCTGAATTCAAGACTTATCAGCAGCAGGTGGTAGTCAATGCCAGGGCGATGGCCGGGGTGTTCATGGAGCGTGGCTACGACGTCGTGTCCAAAGGCACGGATGATCACTTGTTTCTGGTCAGCTTCATCGAGGCGGGCCTCACGGGCAAGGAAGTGGACGCCTGGCTGGGCGCATCGAATATCACGGTGAACAAAAACGCCGTGCCCAATGACCCGCAGTCCCCCTTCGTCACCAGCGGTATCCGTATCGGCACCCCCGCCATCACCACCCGGGGATTCGGCGAGGCCGAGGCCAGTAATCTGGCCAACTGGATGTGTGACCTAATCGATGCCCGTGGCGACCAGGCGGTGATCGATTCGGTCAAGGCCAGGGTGCTGGAAGTCTGCGGGCGGTTTCCGGTGTACGGACGCTGAGCGGATTGTGAATTAATCAGTCGAACTTACCATGCGCTGTCCCTTCTGTGGTGCCCAAGACACCAAGGTGATCGATTCCCGGCTCTCCGGCGACGGCGATCAGGTACGCCGCCGCCGCGAGTGTCTGCAGTGCACCGAGCGTTTCACCACCTACGAGAGCGCCGAGCTGAATCTGCCCAGGGTAGTGAAGCGCGACGGCAGCCGGGTGCCGTTCGACAGCCGCAAGCTGAGTTCCGGCATCCTGCGCGCTTTGGAAAAACGCCCGGTGGAGGCAGAGCAGATCGAGCCCGCCCTGGGGCGCATCAACCATAAGCTGGTGGCCAGCGGTGAGCGGGAGATTCCCTCGCGTAAAATTGGCGAGCTGGTAATGGAAGAGCTGCGCAACCTGGACCAGGTGGCCTATGTGCGATTCGCCTCGGTGTACCGCAAGTTCGAGGATGTGAACGCCTTCCGCGAGGAAATCGAGAAGCTGGAGCGGCAGCTCACGCCTGAGGCCAAACGCCGGCAATTCGACCTGCTGAGCGACCAGGATGAAGATTAATGACCCGCTCCGATGATCTGCGCCACATGGCGCGGGCGCTGCAACTGGCACGCCAGGGACTCTACAGCACCCATCCCAATCCCAGGGTGGGCTGTGTTCTGGTAAACGATGGCCGGGTGGTGGGAGAAGGCTGGCATCGCCGGGCCGGAGGCCCGCATGCCGAGCGTGAGGCCCTGGCCGTGGCGGGTGCCGCCGCGCACGGGGCCACCGCTTATGTGACCCTGGAGCCCTGCTGCCATCATGGACGCACTGCGCCATGCAGCGATGCACTGATCGAAGCGGGCGTGTCCCGGGTGGTGGCCGCCATGCAGGATCCGAATCCGCTGGTGGCCGGCAAGGGACAGGCGCAACTGCAGCAGGCCGGTATACAGGTGGAGACGGGCCTGCTGGAGGATCAGTCCAGGGCGCTGAATCCGGGTTTTGTCAAACGCATGGCCCACGGCCTGCCCTACCTGCGCTGTAAACTGGCCATGAGTCTGGACGGCCGCACCGCCATGGCCAGCGGAGAGAGCCAGTGGATCACCTCTGCGCCGGCCCGGCGCGACGTGCAGTTGCTGCGCGCCCGCAGCGAGGCCATTCTCACCGGTATCGGCACCGTGCTGGCGGACGACCCGTCCCTGAATGTCCGTCTTGACCCCGCCGAACTGCCGGGCATGTCGGCGGGAGACCAGCTGATCCAGCCGGTGCGCGTGGTATTGGACTCCCGCCTGCGCATGCCGACTGCGGCACGCATGCTGGAACTGCCGGGCCTCACGCTGCTGATGTGTGTCGACCAGGAACCGGTCCACGCCGCCAGACTGGAAGCGGCCGGAGCCCGGGTGCGCGACATGGCCGAGTCCAGCAACCGGGTGGATCTGGAGCAGGCCCTGCGTTATCTGGCCAGACAGGAGATCAACGAGGTGCTGCTGGAGGCGGGTCCCACCCTGGCCGGCAGCGCATTGGCGGCGGGAATGGTGGATGAACTGGTCATCTATATGGCCCCCCATCTAATGGGCGATCAGGCCCGCGGTCTGTTCAGCCTGCCCGTACTGCGGCGCATGCGGGAACGCATCGAGTTGAAAATAACCGATATCCGGGCCGTGGGGCTGGACTGGCGCATTACCGCCGTGCCTGGTACGGCATCAATCATTACACAATAAGCTGACCCAACATGTTCACCGGAATCATACAAGCCGTCGGCAGTCTTGCCCGCCTGGAAGACAGGGGCGGCGATGCCCGCGTCAGTCTGGAAACGGGCGGGCTGGACCTGAGCGATGTGCAAGAGGGCGACAGCATTGCGGTCAACGGCGTCTGCCTCACCGCTGCGAGCCTTGGCCCCTCCGGCTTTGAGGCTGATGTCTCGGGTGAGACCCTGCGTCTCACCAGTCTGGGCGGTCTGCGTGCAGGAAGCAGGGTGAATCTGGAAAAGGCCCTGACCTTGAGCACCCCGCTGGGCGGTCACCTGGTCAGCGGCCACGTGGACGGCATGGGCCGGATTCTGCAACGCAAGCAGGACGCCCGCTCCCTGCGCCTGAGCATTCAGGCACCCGAAGACCTGTCCCGCTATATCGCCGTGAAAGGTTCTATCTGCGTCGACGGAGTCAGTTTGACGGTGAACCGGGTTGAAGACAGCCGCTTCGAACTCAATATCGTGCCGCATACCCAGAACGGCACCATTATTCCCCAATACCGGACAGGCGACGGGGTGAACCTGGAAGTCGATCTGCTGGCCCGCTATCTGGAACGCCTGCTGCTGGGGGGGCAGGCCAATGCGCCGCAAACCAGCGGCATCACCGAGGACTTTCTGGCACGGCACGGTTTCATGAATTGAAACCACCGTATCCTGCCCTTGGGTAATTTGTGACAAATCGCCCTGGAACAGTCCCGAATCCGCCGCTCACCCGGGCGGATTTCCCATACACGAACAACATCAGAGACAAGCATGGCGTTCAACAGTACTGAAGAAATCATTGAAGACCTGCGGCAAGGGAAAATGGTCATCGTTCTGGACAACGAGGACCGTGAGAACGAGGGCGACCTCATCATGGCTGCCGACAAGGTCACACCGGAGGCCATCAACTTCATGGCCCGCTATGGCCGAGGGCTGATCTGCCTGACTCTGAGCAAGGAACGCTGCCAGCAGTTGCGCCTGCCCCTGATGGTGTCGGAGAACAAAGAGGCCAATGCCACCGCTTTTACCGTTTCCATCGAGGCGGCAGATGGCGTGACCACCGGCATATCAGCCGCCGACCGCGCCACCACCGTGCGCGCCGCCGTGGCGACCGATGCCGAGCCCCATGACCTGGTGCAGCCCGGTCACATCTTTCCGCTCATGGCCCAGCCCGGTGGCGTACTGGTGCGTGCCGGCCATACCGAGGCGGGTTGCGATCTTGCGCGAATGGCCGGTTTTTCACCGTCTGCCGTGATCGTCGAGATTCTAAACGAGGACGGCACCATGGCGCGGCGGCCGGATCTGGAGTTGTTCGCCGGTGAACATGGTCTGAAGGTGGGCACAGTCGCGGACCTGATCCAGTACCGCCTGCGCAAGGAAAAGACCATCGAGCGGGTCACCGAATGCGATCTGCCCACGCAATATGGAAATTTCCGCCTGGTCGCTTTCCAGGACATGATCGACAACGAACTGCACCTGGCCCTGGTCAAAGGGAAGGTTGATCCGGATCGGCCCATGCTGGTCCGGGTGCATATGCAGAATTCCCTGTGTGAGCTGTTCTCCCCAACCCATGCCGGCTGTGGCTGGCCGCTGCACGGCGTCATGCAACAGGTGGAGCAGGAGGGGCAGGGCGTGATCGTGGTGCTGCGCAACCATGATACGCCGCGGGAAATCGCCCATCGCATCACCGATATGCAGATGCGTGACAAGGATGGCCCGGTGCCCAAGCGCAAGGAGGAGGGCGATACCGTACTGCGTACTTATGGCGTCGGAGCCCAGATACTCATGGATCTGGGTGTGCACAAGATGCGGGTCATGAGCGCCCCCATGAGCATGCACGGCCTGTCCGGATTCGACCTGGAAGTGGTCGAGTACGTGGAAAGGACGTAGGGCTGATGCCCCCGGAGAAAGCCACGCAATGCCCGTGGGACGGGGCCTCCCGGCAATGGCTATTCGCCGTCTTTATCCACGAACCCTTGCGGCCGTTTGCCTGACAGCAGATAGGCGAAGGCAATCACTTCCGCCACCGCCAGGTACAGGGCCTCGGGGATCTCATCGCCCAAGGGGATGTGGGCCAGCAGTTCGGTCAGTTCCGGGTCTTTTTCCAGCGGGATGTCGTGTTCTTCCGCCAGGGCCAGGATCTGGTCCGCCAGGGCGCCCCGGCCCTTGGCGGTGACCCTGGGGGCGTTCTCCCCATCGTAACGCAGGGCCACCACCAGGTCGGGCTTGTTCAGGTAGATGTCCGTCATCCTAGAAACGGCGGTTGAACGGCCGCCAGGGTACGTTCCGCGTGGTGTCTGGCAAGGCATGACGAGGCGGAATAGTTATTCTATTCCAACGAGTTATAACGCAGCCAGGCACCGCGCGGTGCGTGCCCTGGTGGTCGTAGCGGTTCTCACTCAAGTTGAGAGTTGAGTATTTATACATAATCACAGGTAAACCAGTCACTTGCCTTTTGCTCGAAGCGGTCAGCTGCCGTTTCTAGGATCATGCCTGTTCGTCCAGCAGGCCGCTCAGACTGGGGTCCTTCGGCTGTCGCGGAGGGGAGCCGCGGTGGGCGGACAACTGTCCGACATCCAGCCCGACCCGCTCCAGGTTTTGCTGCAGTTCATCCAGACGCCGTTCGATCAGGTGAGTGGTGTCTATACGCTCGGCCCAGAATACGCTGGACACCTTTTCCCCCAACAGACCGATGCGCACCCGCATGGGACCCAGGGGGGCGAGATTGAATTCAATATCAACGCGCCAGGCCGTGTCCTCAGCGCCTGATTTTCGCTTAGTCTTCTCCTCCTCCACGCGCAGGCGAATATTGTCCAGCCTCTCGCCCTGGCGCAGTGGCAGATCCAGTTGCCAGACCAGGCGGCTGGGGTCTTCCTGCGGCACGGAGCTGAGCTGATTGTATTGAATGCGCGACAGGGCGCCCTCCACCTGGCGGCTCAGTTCCGTCATCAAACGACTGGCGGTGGGGTCAATGCCTGCTTGTACCGCGTTCGGGCCGGTCTGGCGCTGCGCGCCTGTATCCACCAGTCCGTTGAACGGGGGCTTGGCAATAAACCCAGGCTGCTGCGTTAATACCCTGCTGGTCGAGGTCTGGGCAGGCGGCGGGCTTGCCGGCATGCCGGGTGCAGGCGGGGCAGGGGTGTTGGGCGCAGCCCTGGATGGGGGAAGCGGCAGCGGGGATGGAGATGGACGTGCAACAGGGCCAGCTGTGGTCTTGGCATCCGTGACGGGCCGTCCCGGTGTTTCCTGAGAGAGTGCGTCCCCCTTGGCAGGTGGAGCGGGTTTGCCTGTGGTTGTCATCACAGGGTCTTTGCTAACTGCCGGTTTGGCCTGTTGGGCAACTTGGGCGGCAGTTGCAGTAGCCGTGCCGGATGTCGATACGGCCTGCTTGCCGGTAGCCGGGGTTGCGGCAGGAGGGGGAGTGCTTTTCCCTTGAACGCCTTGCCGTGCAGCCTGGGCTGCGTTTGCACCCGGTTTGGCCGGTTCACGCGGCAGGGTCGCGGCTTTTTCCGACTGGCTGCCATGCCCATTTGGGATCGCCGCTCCAGGGCGGGCCCCGGCCTGTTGTGGGCTGAGGGATGACGCGCGCAGGCGGGTGGCGAGCCGTTGCAGAGCGCTCTTGAGGTTCGGACCGGGGGAGCGGCCCTGTCCCAGCAGTGCCTCGGTGAACAGGCCGGACTGCAACAGGGCGGTCTGCAGGCCCTTCGGGGTCGTGGTCTGTTCCATACCCGGGACCTGTTTCACCAGGGCCTGAACCAGTTGCTGCACCGCCGGGGGCGGTTTTTCCGAGCTGCCGTCAGCCTGGCTCAACTGGCTCATGCGGTCCAAGGCCGGAACCAGTTCCAGCATGCGGGGCATTACCTGGCGCAGGGCTTCGGAGCGGATAGCGACCGGGGGCAGTTTGTCCAGGATACGCAATTCGGGTTGAGGGCCGGCCTTTTCCACCAGCAGGCTGAGTTGGCGTCCGCTCTCGATAGGTATCTGAGTGCGCGCCGTGAGCACCTGTTGTCCGATACGCAGCTTGAGAAAACCACTTGTGCTGCCGCTTTCTGCGATGGCCTTGAGGATCTGGCCCACGCGGAATTCCTTTATGCTGTTTTTCAGCTCAGTCGGCGTACTGAGCTTGAGATCGGTGAGTAGTCCGGTGATTTCCATACTCGGCATATCGGCCTGACCGGTGTTTAGTTGAGCCATAACGCTCCTGCCCACTCAAGAAGACACTCCCGCATGCCGCTATGCAGGGGAAGGGTAATGGCGGGGCGTATGTGACAGAGAAAGATACAAGTCAGGCGCGATGGTATCTGCGGCGCGACGGACGGCAGGCCGGACCGCTCACCAGCGCGGAAGTGAGGCGACTGCTGTTGCAGGGGCATGTGCACCTGGATCACGAGGTAAGCCTGGATCGCAAGACATGGCGGCCATTGCATGCGGTGGCCGAGGTGGTGCCGCCGCAAATGCGCGCCGGTAGGGATGGATCGGCGGCATTTGGGCTGGAAAAGCGGTCTGCGCCTGTATTGGCCATTGGCGTGTCCCTGGTACTGGTGATCTCGGCCGTGGGTTTTGGCATCTGGTGGGGCGGTGCGATACCCCATGCATCCAGCGATTGTCAGGCGCCGCCAGTCCCCGGAGTGGATTGGCGCAATTGCCGCCTGGCCGGGTTGCAGGCGGCGGGTGTGGATCTGCAGGGTGCGCGTCTGCAGAACGCGGACCTGTCGGGTGGGGTTCTGGCCGGCACTGATCTGAGCCAGGCTAACATGGACTATATCAGCCTGCGGCAGACGGACCTGGCATATGCCATTTTGCGCTCGGCCAGCCTGCGGGGCGCGGATCTGCGCCAGGCCGATCTGACCAATGCGGATCTGAGGGAGGCGGATCTGAGTTTTGCCGATCTAAGTCAGGCAAAAATCGCCGGTGTTCAACTGAGCGGGGCCATTCTGGATCACGCTATCTGGGTCAGTGGCCAGACATGTTCCCAGGGCTCTCGGGGAGACTGTATAGCGGTGAAAAACAGGCAAGACTAAGCCTGCCTATTCCGGGAAAGACTCCGTCGTGTAGCGATACAGCTTGAGGGTGTCGGACCAATAGTCGAAAGGCAGTCCTGCCTTGAGTTTGAGGTGAAACCAGAAATCCTGCTTGCGTGGCAGCGATTCCCATACCGAGGGCAGGAAGGTGCCGCGGGAATGCCCGTCCTCCAGGATGAGTCCGTCCACGCCGGGGCGGATCTGCTCCAGCAGGTCGGACTCCGAGTCGAAATGCACGGGCTCGGCGGGTGTCAGCACTGAGATGTGAATGTCC
>RRYU01002708.1_pt1 | contig 19561 bp, 20 predicted proteins | sample 2162651 | NCBI WGS metagenome assembly RRYU01 (sample SAMN10267283, study PRJNA491782) | microbial mat metagenome | isolation source: biomat in the production well | place: Japan: Minami-Kanto gas field, natural gas well KTG3 | collected 2017-06 | reverse complement strand
ACGCCAATTTTCCGAAGGAAAACAGCAGCTATTTTGCCAAGGAGATGACCCTGATTGACTGGCTGGGGCAGTTCGCCCCGACCGAAGGGGAAAGCTTTGCCCGGGGCTATCTGGGCCGTATGCTCTTTTCCGGTGATGAAGCGACCAAGGCAACGACAGTGCTCAGCGGTGGCGAAAAGGTTCGCTGCATGCTCGCCCGGATGATGTTGACTAACGCCAACGCCCTGATCTTCGATGAGCCCACCAACCACCTGGATTTGGAATCGATCACTGCCCTGAATAACAGCCTGATCAGCTTTCCTGAGGTAATCCTGTTTGCCTCCCATGACCACAAGTTTGTCGCGACAACCGCCAACCGCGTTGTTGAACTGACCCCGAACGGGGTCATCGATCGGGTCATGAGTTTTGACGAATATCTCGACAACCCCGACATCGCCGCCCTGCGCGCCAGACTGTGCCAGGGTGTGGTCGACCTGAAACTATAAAAGGAAACCAGCGTGGCTCTGCCCTGGACAACCCTTGATCGCGTTCTGACCGAGACCGGTGAAACCCTCGAGCTGCGCCGGCGCGGCACCGGGGATTTTCTCATCACCATCGGCACCCAGATCCTGATGAACAGTAAAGCCCAACGCTCCGAAATTGCTTTGGGTAAGCTCGGCTGTCAGGGGCTGCAGCAGCACCCGGCTCCGAGGGTTCTGGTCGGCGGGCTGGGGATGGCCATCACCCTGCGCGCCGTGCTCGATCAGCTCCCCACCACAGCAGAGGTGATTGTCGCTGAGCTGAACCCCAGCGTTCACTCCTGGTGTCTCGGCCCGTTAGCTGACTTGACCGCTGCTGCAGCAGCCGACCTGCGGGTTGAGGTGGTAATTGTCGATGTTGCCGAGCTGATTCGCCGGTCTCCGGCAGCATCTTTTGATGCCGTCATTCTTGATCTCTACCGTGGTCCTCATCCCCGCACTGACCCTCGCGCCGACCCGCTCTATGGCAGCCACGCCCTTGAACACACCCGCAACTGCTTGAAAGTCGGTGGGACTCTGGCCATCTGGGGAGAGAATCCTGATACCGCCTTTGAACATCGTCTTACTACCGCCGGTTTTTCGGTTCGCGTTGAGCGTCCCGGTAAGGGTGGTTATCGCCATGCGGTCTGGGTGGCACGGAAAAAAGGATAACAAATGGAAGATTTTGACCTGGATGGGCGCCCCTTTGTCGAGCTCTGTGACCTGCTCAAACTGACGGGTATTTGTTCCAGCGGTGGTAGCGCAAAACAGGTGATTGCCGCCGGGGAGGTAAAGGTTGACGGCCAGGTCGAACTGCGCAAACGCTGTAAAATCCGCCCCGGCCAGATCATCGACTACGGCACAGAGCGGATAAAGATTACAACGGATGAAAGGTCAGGGATGCGGAATTGATGCAATGACGTTGATAAGTTGGAGGCGGCCCGTCATCAAACACATGCCCCAGGTGCGATTCACAGCGACTGCAGATCAGTTCGTTGCGGGTCATGAACAGCCGCCGGTCAAGGCGGGTAGCGACATTTTCCGGAGCGACTGCCTGATAATAGCTGGGCCAGCCGCTACCGGAATCAAACTTGTGATCGGAGTGGTAGAGATCATTGCCGCATCCTGCACAGCGGTAGACGCCACGTTCCTTGTTCTTGAGCAGGGCACCGGTAAACGCCCGTTCCGTCCCCTCTGCACGCAGGATGTCATATTGTTGTGGTGTCAAGATTCGGCGCCACTCAGCTTCACTGCGGACAACTTTTTCCACTTCAATGTAAGCATCTTTCTCAACAGAAAAAACCCGGACGGTTGATTCGTCGTTACTCATGGCTCTATCCTTCTCTGATTGTGTCGAAAAGCCCTGTGTTGCCAGCCACAACATCCCCAGTTGCGATGCCAGCATCGTCAGAAGTTGTCGTCTGGTAACAGAAGTTTTGAAATTTTTCATTGTTCAAGTCCTTGAATTATAGTTGACCTTTTTACTTGTATTATCTGGCGGTGACACATATAAATGCAAGAGCTCCAACAAAAATTAGCCTTTCCGGAATTAATATTAAAAATGATGACCCTGGTTGTTGGTTTGTGTTAACGTTCTGCAGAACTCAAACCGGCAAGGAGAATGACCATGCCATTCAAATGTAAAGTGACACCCTTGTTGACTGTCGTCCTGTTGTTTTTGTTAACCCTGAGTTCAACCTCTTTTGCGGATGAGCTGCTGTCGATCAAGGCTGGATATCAACTCCTGAGCCCTGAAGGATCGATTGCCGGAACCGTCAACGGTGTCGGTCAAAAGATCGACGTCCGCCGTGACCTTGATCTCGATGACAGTGACGGACTCACCGGTGAGGTTGCCCTGCAGATGGGTGATTCCCGTCTCGCATTTAACTACCTGCCGATCAGTTTTTCCGGTACCGGTACCCTCAAGGTCGATGGAACATTCAAAGGTCAGAGCTTTTCCGTTAATGATCGGGTCAAAAGTGAACTGGATATCGCCCTTTACGATATCGGTTACACTTATTTTTTGCTCAACCTGGATGATCTGCCGAGCCGTCTGCAGCTTGGCGTGGAGCTGGCGGTCAAGATTGCCGATGCCGAAGTGATGTTGAGGAATTTAGGCACAACGGGAAGCCTGGTTTTTGAAGAAAAAGAATCAGCGCTGGTGCCAATTCCCACTGTTGGCGTGCGTGGGCGCGTTGCCCTGGCCGACTTTATCGGTCTGGTCGGACGGATTGGTTACATGGAGTACAACGATAACCAGTTTCTCGATGCCGAGGCCCAGGTAGAGTTTTCGCCACTACCAATGGTTGGGTTCTATGCCGGTTATCGCTATTTTGATCTGAAGATTGATGAGAGTGACCTGTTTGTGGAAACAGATTTTTCCGGGCCGTTTGGTGGGCTGCTGGTGCGTTTCTGAATCCGTCTGATCAATTATGTTCAATGTCATGCGGCCACCTCATTTTATTTTGGGGTGGCCGTTTTGCATCTGCTTGCCATTATCCGTTATGCTGAAGCTGTTGTATCTTCACGGGATAACCGAGCGCATTGAAAAGGATCTGACTGATGGCAGCAAAAGTGATACCGATAAAAAAATCGCAAGCGCAGATAGAACAGATTATTGATGAGGCACTGGCTAAGCACCCCCCTGATCAGAACCCGGAAGTGATCAATTGTTTAAAGACAGAACTTGAAAAAATTATCGAAACGTATTTTATTGAGGATGTTCCGGAAATCTCGCTGAAACTTCCATCAGATCTGACCCAACAGCAGTTCGATGAAATAAAAAAGGGTTTAGGTCAGCTGTTTGATTGCTACAACCAACAGATGCTCGAACGTTCCAGTCTGGTTTTCCGGGACCTTTATCAGGCCAAACTGGAAATCTGCCGACTGAGACATCAGTATCAGGCCACGGACAACTAAAGTTGGCCAAGGTCATTGACCCCCTTGCCTTGTTAATGGAAAAATGAAGATGCCCATTTCTTTTGATCTGATTGTTCTTGGCGCTGGTACGACGGCATTTGCCGGCGCTCGTATTGCTGCGGCTGCCGGCAAGAAGGTTTTGATGATTGAGCAATCCCACCTGGGCGGCACCTGTGTCAACTGGGGGTGCATTCCCAGTAAAACCCTGATTCATAAGGCCGAGATGTACCATGGCGCGCGCAAAGGGGAAGGCTGGGGGTTGAACCTGCAGGCCGGCTACCCCAATTGTGGCACCTTGATGCCGTTAAAGCAGAAGGCCGTGGAGACGGTTCGCCAAACCCATTATCAGCGTGAAGTGGATCAGACCGCCAATATTATCGTGATCAGGGCGCGTGGCCACTTTATTTCCCGCCGTGAAATTGAAGCCGGGGGTAAGACCTATACCGCACCCCACATATTGATCGCCACCGGCGGCGAGCCGCGTGTTGTGCCGATTCCCGGCCTAGACACGGTCAACTTTCTCACCAGTTACAACGCCCTGCATCTTCCTTGTTTTCCCCAATCGATCGTCATCCTCGGTGGCGGTGTTATTGCATTGGAGATGGGACAGATGTTTGCCCGCTTCGGTACCCGGGTCACCATTCTCGAACGTGGGCCGCGCCTGTTGGCGGAGTTCGACCTGCGCCTGACGGAACTTTTCCGCATGATGCTTGAGCAGGAAGGGGTGGAGATTCTCTGCAACGTCGAAGCCCAGCGGGTGGAAAAGCACGGCGACAACACCTGCGTGTTTGCTCTGATTAACGGGGCGGAGGTCGGTTTCAGTGCTGAACGGCTGATGCTTGCCATCGGTACCTCGCCGGTAACGAAAAATCTTGGACTGGAAGAACTTGGCGTGGAAACAGATCAGGCCGGCTTTATCAAGGTCGATCGCCAGTTACGTACCAGTGTTCCTGGTATCTGGGCTGCCGGCGATGTCACCGGCGCGCCGTTGATTGCTCCGGCCGGTGCACGCGAAGCCCAGATTGCCGTTAAGAATATGCTTGATCCAAGTGGCAATCATTCCATCGACCACCGCTTTTCACCGATGGCAGTCTTTGTCGATCCCGAGTTTGCCACCGTTGGCCTCACCAAAACCCAGGCCGAAGCGCAAGGCTATAGTGTTCTGACCACCTATGTTGATCTCGAGCGGGTACCCAAGGCGCATGTTATGGGGGAGATGCTCGGTGGTGTGCTGCTTACCGCCGAACAGGGGAGTGGTAAAATTCTCGGCGTGCAGATGCTCTGCCCACGGGCAGCGGACATCATCCATGAGGCGACCCTGGCGATCCGGTTTGGTCTGTCGGTGGTTGATTTAAGTACCACCGTTCACGTTTACCCGAGTATCAGTGATGGGCTGCGTCAGGCGGCGCGTGACAACGCCCAGATGCAGGGGCTGATCTGACGCGAACCAACGCCACAAACAGAATTTTACTATGATATTTTCATGACTCATTAAATCGGGTGTTTCTGCCACCTGATCCTTCCTCCGTTTGCCAACTCATGTTATAAAGTCACAGATTTTGTTCGGATATCCTGACTGACAAAGAGGCGCCATGTTCAGCATATTTTCCCGTTTTCTCAACAGAATGAAAATTCGCTGGAAAATGCTGGTGATTATCCTGCCCCTGGTCATCGTGCCGATTTTTCTGCTCGGTGCGATTATCGGTTACGTGGCAACTCGCCAGGCTTATGAAGGATTGACGCAAGTCAGTCGCGCCGACCTTGATCATATGGCGAGCTTTACCCTCGACCTGCTGGAAAACCATCATCGCCAGTTTGAGGTGTATCGTGATGACAAGAAGAAAATTGTTGAGCAGGAGATGAAAAGCCTGGTTGAGCTTGCCTTCGGCGTGATCAATGAACAACAACGCCGACAGCGGATCGGCCAGATCGATCTGGAGTCTGCTCAACAGGCGGTGGGTAATAGTTTCAAGGAAGTCAGTATCGGCAGCAGCGGTTATCTGTTTGCCATGACCGGCAGCGGTATCCTGACCGTACACCCGGCGCGCGAAGGAGAAGATATCAGCACCGCGCAGGATGAAAACGGCTGGTTGTTTATTCAAGAGATGAAACAGCGTGCCCTGGCGAGTGAACCGGGGGAGGTCCTTTACACCATCTATCCCTGGTACAATGAGTTGCTCGGCGACCGCCGTCCGCGCCGCAAGATTGTCGCCTTTCGCTATTGTCACACCTGGGACTGGATCGTTGCTGCCGGGGGCTACCTGGATGAAACCTACGATGATCCGACCTTTGAGCAGAACGCCATGGCCCTGTTGGGCAAACAGCTCAAAAGTAAAAAAGTCGGTCAGACCGGATACATCTATGCGATGACCGGAGATGGTACCCTGACGATTCATCCTGACGCTGAAGGGGAGAATCTGCTGCATGCCACCGATCTTGACGGCCGGGCCTTTATTGCCGAGATGACGCAGCAGCGCGAGGGCTGGATTCGTTACCCGTGGCGTGGGGCTCAGGATAAAAAAAACCGGATGAAAATTGTTCGCTATCGCTACTTTGAGCCCTGGGACTGGATTGTCGCCGTTGGCAGTTATGAGGATGAATTCTACCGGACAGCTAACGACCTCAAGTGGCGCGTAGCCCTGCATGTGTTGTTGCTGCCGCTGATAATCGGCCTGGTGGCAACCGCCCTGCTCGCCCTGGCGGCCAAGGTTCTGACCGATCCGATCCAGCGCATGATCAGTGTCATTCGCAAAGTACGCCAGGGTCGGCTTGATGAGCAGATGCCGGTGGAAAGCCAGGATGAGTTGGGTGAGCTGGCCATCGCTTTTAATCGCATGACGCGGATGTTGCGCAAGAACAAGGAGATGGAAGCAGCGCTGGCGCAGCAGGGGAAAATGGCCTCTCTCGGGGTGCTTTCATCCGGGGTGGCACATGAAATCAATAACCCTCTGGGGGTGATCCTTGGTTATGCCGGCTATCTGGAGAAAAAGATTCCGGAAAATGACCCCAATTACAGCTTTATTCACGAGATCAAGCGGGAAAGCAAACGCTGCAAAAAAATTGTTCAAGATCTGCTCAGCTATTCCCGCACCCCCAAACCAGCCCTGGAACCCACCGATATCAATCGTTTACTGCGCCAGATCATCGATTTTGCCGGCAACCACATTGATATGAACCATGTTCAGATTGTTCAGAATTTTACCGACGACCTGCCGCTGATTGCAGCCGATGGCGACCAGTTGCGGCAGGTTGCCATCAACCTGCTGCTCAATGCCGGAGCGGCTTCGCAACCCGGAAAACAGATCAGCGTGTCCACCAGTATCGAAGATGACCGGTATATCAGGATAGAGTTTGCCGATCAGGGAGAAGGGATCAGTGAAGGAAATCTTGACAAGATTTTTGAGCCTTTTTTCACTACTAAGGCGCGAGGTACCGGGCTAGGCCTGGCGATTACCAAACAGATCATTGATATGCATCAGGGCCAGGTTGCTATCGACTCGGAGGTCGGTAAAGGCACCCGGGTGATTATCCGCCTGCCGTTGGTACGTGAGGAATACTGAGATTCAGCAAACAAGTTGTCCACGGAAAACATGGAACGACGCGGAAATTAAGACCTTCATAACAAAACAATCATTCACTAAAATGATCTGCTATGGAGCTATATGGCACTTTGAATTTATTTGTGTATTCCGTTTTTTTATGGAACTAAAAATCGTTTTATATATTGCTATGCTATGTCAGGGGACTTAAGAATGGCTGCAAAACAGATCATGGTTATTGATAATGAAGAGGGGTTGTGCCGGATGATGGCGGCGGTGTTGATGGACGATGGCCATGCCGTGCGCACCTTCACCGATCCCCTTGAAGCGGTCGAGATGTTTCGACCCGGGGTGTGGGACCTGGTCATCAGCGATATCAAGATGCCGGGCATTGACGGTCTCGAAGTGTTGCAGCGGATCAAGGCCAAGGACGCTGACATCCCGGTGGTCATGATCACTGCTTTTGCCACCGTCGATATGTCGATTCAGGCTTTGCGCAAAGGCGCTTACGATATGCTGACCAAGCCCTTTGAGCCGGATGAGTTGTTGTTTCGAGTGCGCAACGCGCTTAAGCATAACCAGCTGCTCAGCGAGAATGAGCAGCTGCGCCAGGAGCTTGCCGGAAAGTTCAATTTTGACAAGATCATCGGTACCTCAACGATTCTTCAGCAGCTGCTGGAAAAGGTCAAAAAAGTCGCGGTACGCGATACTTCCGCCCTGATCACCGGCGAATCAGGCACCGGCAAGGAATTGATCGCCCAGGCGATTCATTACAATTCACCGCGCAAGGAAAAGCCCTTTATTGCCATCAATTGTGGCGCGATCCCCGACTCGGTAATGGAAAGCGAACTGTTCGGTCACAAAAAGGGGGCTTTTACCGGTGCTGATACCGACAAGGAGGGGCTGTTAAAGGCGGCCGATGGTGGGACCCTGTTTCTTGATGAAATCGGCAACCTCCCCCTTAACGTCCAGAAAACCCTGCTGCGTTTTCTCCAGGAACAGGAATTCCGGCGTATTGGCGATACCACCCCGACGCGGGTCGATGTCCGGCTCATCTCCGCGACCAATTCCGATCTGGAAAAAGAAGTGGAACAGGGAACCTTCCGCGAGGATCTCTTCTATCGCCTTAACGTCATTAATCTGCACCTGCCGCCATTGCGTCAGCGCCAGCCCGATATTTTGCTGCTGGCTGCCTATTTCATTCGTGAACAGAATCGCAAGTTTGCCACCAATATCATTGGTTTGTCACCGGCGGCTCAAGAAGCGGCCACCAGTTACAACTGGCCGGGAAATATCCGGCAGTTGAAAAATGTCATTGAGGCCTGTATCACCATCGAAACCGAGGATCAGATCAGTCTGACGACCCTGGCCCAGTTCATTGATATTGAAGAGGTATCCGCCGGTGGGGATGATTATAATAATGCCCTGGCGCGTTTTGAAATAGACTATCTGCGCCAGCTGCTCAGTGCCGCTGGAGGAAATATTGAGGACGCGGCTGTCAAAGCGGGGATGAATATGGCGACGATTTATCGGAAGATGAAGAAATATGGATTGCGCAAGGAAGATTTGCTCGGCGACAAGGGGAAGTAGGACTGGAATCAGCCGAACCCAAACATTTCAATGAAGGAAACGCCCACCGGTTTCATAATCCACAGGCCCAGGGCACACATGATCAGGATGACCATTACCCAGTTGAGAATCTGGGTACGCAGAGCCCAGTTTGGCTCGGGGCGAGGCTTGCCGTTTTTATCTTTACGTTCTGCTTTGACCCGGCTGCGTGCAATGCCGCGCAACAAGCGCCCGGATGACAGAAAAATGACCGCCGAAACAACAAATTGCGGCATAACGTCGGTGCTTACCACGCCCGATGCCACCAGGACGGCATAGTAAGCCAGAGCAACCAGCCCCAGTAATGTCATTTGTTGTGCAGGACTCATTTTACCCCGTTATTTCCGCAGGCGCTCTCTTTGGGTATCTGCGCAAAAGAAATGTACAACCGGCGGTTTTTCTTCTTAAAAAAATAACCTAAAACAGCGTTTGAGGCAAGCATGTTACCTGCCCTCATCTTCCCACTCTTCGTTCCAGTGACCCAGGGGGATAACGTCTTTTCCCCTGCTTTCATTGATCGTCTGGGCAACAGCGATATACAAGGCCGTTGCTGAAGCGATAAAACCGCACAAACAGCCCAGCAGCAGGAACACCTGATCATCCCTGAGGTGATTCATTGACAGGGCCAGCAAGGAGCACATGATCGCGCCGTACAGGGTTTGCACGGCTATACTGCGGCGAAAACTGCCAAGGAATAAAATGGCTGCAAACAAGGCCCACAGACTTAAATAAGAAAACATGGTCATAGCGTTGGGATGACGCCCAAGGCCCAGTTCCGGAAAAATTTCGTAACTGATCAATGACAGCCAGAAAAACCCAAAAGGGAGCAAGGTTGCGGCGGCTCGGGGATGCCCCTGCTGATGACTGCGTAAGCCGTAGGTCAGTTGAATCACCCCGCCACACATCAGGATGATGCCGCTCAGCAGGACCGGTGGACGGTAGGGTCCCAGCAGACTGAACAGATAGATCAGCAGTGAAGCAGCTAGTGCCAGAAGGGCCGGCGCGGGAAGTTCGTGCTGGATGGCTTGAGGTGATGGTGCAGTCATGTCAGCTCCAATAAAAGGGAAGACAGCCCTCGCAATGGAGGGCTGTCTTTTAGCACCATAAATGGGTGACGGTTAGTCGCGTACTTTTTCCAGGACCAGATCTTCGTCTTCGACAAAGATCGGTGCAGTTGCCGGTACGGCTGCTTTTTGTGGACGCAGTGACATGGCCATCATCGCTCCGACCAGCAACAGAACGCCGGCGACCATGAATGAGCTTTCCATGCCGCCGTACTTGGCGTTGAGTAGCGCTGAAATTTTTACCAGCACAAAGGCACCGATGCCCCAGGAGGAAAAGAGGATACCATAGTTCATCCCGTAGTTTTTGGCACCCCAGAAATCCTTGGCAAAAGAGGGGAACAGGGACAGGTTCGAACCGTAGTTAAAGCCGATAAAGGTCGCCAGCAGGGTCACCAGCAGGGCTCCGGAACCGGCACCGGAAACAACTGGAATGGCAGCAAACATCAAGGCGGCCTGGAAAACCAGCATCAGGGTCAGAGTTGAGGCACGACCAATCTTGTCCGACAGGATTCCTGCAACAATCCGTCCGGCAGCGTTGCCAACAGCCATAACCGCCACGGCAATAAAGGCCATTTCGCCCATGCTCTGTTTGGCGATGCCGGCGATACTGCCGATGACCATCAGGCCCGCCCCAGCACCGATAAAGAAGGTCAGCCACAGGGTGTAAAAACGACCTTCCTTGAGCATCTGGGTCGGGCTGACATCGACTGTGGGTGCTGTGGGGGCAGTTTTGACACTGGCTGCCGTATCTTTTTTAACGGTTGTAAAACCGGCCGGTGGATTGCTGAGAAGCATCGACATCCCACATACAATGACAATAAAAGCGACCCCGAGAATCATCATGGTGCTATGCAGACCGTATTGACCCAGCAGGTATTGAGAAATGGGTGCCAGATAAACCGGGGCAATGCCGAAGCCGGAGACGACGATCCCGGCAATCAGCCCGGTTTTGGCTGGAGAAAACCACTTCAGTGCTGGTGGTGTAGCGGCCGAATATCCGAAGCCGATGCCAAGGCCGGCCAGAACACCGAAGCCAAGCACCCAGCCCCAGTAACTTGAGGTCATGGAGCAGACGATAAAGCCGGCGCCCACCAGCAGGCCACCTAACATGGCGGTCAGGCGTGGACCGACCTTGTCCTGCATCTTGCCGCCAAGAATCATCGATAAAGCAAAGGCCAGGCAGGCAGTAGCGTAGGGGTCGCCGGAGCCGGCAAACAATTTATTGATTTCACCCTTGAGCATACTGTAGGCATAGAGAATGCCCAGGGCCAGGTTGATGCCGAGTCCGGCAAAGACGACTTGCTTACCACGATTTTTGATGGTTTCTGGTTTCATTACTTCTCTCTCCTCTGGTGTTATGACATGAGATTGCTGAATGGACATCACACGATTCAGACGATGGAATAAAGGCCATTTATTGTCGAATTTGATGGCGAGGGGGATCCGCACCTTCCCAGTGGCTTCTCTTCGTACCGGTTTTGCGTAGGTGTAGATTGACTGGACTTCTTCAACCTGCCTGGGGATTGTTTTATCAAAACCCACTTGCAACAGTACTTCCGGGTAGCGTTCGGTCAGACTTGGAAACTTGTCACATTCCCGGTATCTGCTTGAGCAGTAATGAGACATGGCAACAACGTCGTAAGGGGAAATATAGTCTTCGCCGACATCGCAGAATTTTTGGTCTTGATCAAAGTAGGGACAGATGGCCATGGCAGTTCTCCTCGGGTGCGATTGAATGATCTTCTTTAAGGCAACCTGTGTGCCAACCTGTAAAAAAAATAATCCTTTTGATTTCAACCAGTTGAAAGGCAATGTCCGGTTAGTCAAAAACACCATGCAGGCGGAGTTTTCGCAGATTTGCAACTGTCTGCGGAGGCAGAGTGGGCCTCTTCAGGCCCTTAAAGGAAAAGAAGTTTTATCTCTAACTGTTTGAAAACTAAGAAAAATTTTAAGAAATCGAATTGTTAAATCTCACAATCAGAACAGCGGTTTGCACTTGTGAAATCTTTTGAAGAATTTTTTGCAGAATTGCGAATTTGTGGGGCTGGTCACCGACCTGATATTTACGTACACTTAAAGCCCGATGGGGTGTTCAGATGCTAAAATCCAGAGAGGTTTATTATGCCGAGATTAGACCAGATCATGACCCGCGGCGGCGACAAAGGGCAGACCAGCCTAGTTGATGGAACCCGCGTTTCCAAAGCTTCACAGCGAGTAAAAACCTACGGGACCGTCGATGAGCTCAATTCAGTACTGGGGCTGGTGCGCTGCGAAGAGATGCCGGCAGGGATCAAGGACAGGCTGCTGCAAGTGCAGAACGAACTGTTTAATCTGGGGGGAGAGCTGGCAACACCAGCCGACAGCGAATTTGCTGCGCGCATACCCAACGTCCACCAGGGGCAGATAGATACCCTGGAAAGCTGGCTCGAAGAGGCCAGATCACAAGTTGAGCCGGCCAGGAACTTTGTCCTGCCCGGAGGCACCCGCGCCGCTTCACTGTTCCATCTGGCCCGCACCGTCACCCGTCGCTGTGAACGTGAGTTGGTCACCCTGGCTGAGATGGAAAAGATCAACCCCTTGTGCCTGGGTTTTCTCAACCGCCTTTCTGATCTGTGCTTTGTCTGGGCCAGGCTCTGCAACGATGGCGGCAGGGCAGATATCTTCTGGCAACCGGGGGAGCATCGATGACCCGGCAGCCATGAATCTGATCTTGCTCGACGATAACGACTTTATAGACGATCATCGCGTCAGGTTAAGTGATCGCCGTTTCGATCACATCACTGGCTTGCTGGGCAAAGGCCAGGGTGACGGTGTGCGTATAGGGCGGATCAATGGTCTGATGGGGCAAGGGGTGATTGAGGATATTGATTCAGCCGCTCTGATCTTGTCGGCTTCTCTTGATGAACAACCACCTGTCCCTCTGCCGGTTACACTCATTCTGGCATTGCCGCGCCCGAAAATGCTGCGACGGCTGTTGCGCGGGATCACCAGTATGGGAGTAAAATCCTTCTATCTGATCAACAGTTACCGGGTCGACAAAAGCTACTGGAGCAGTCCGTTGTTGCACCCTGATAAGATGAGAGAACAGCTCTACCTGGGACTCGAGCAGGGGTGTGACACGGTACTGCCGCAGATTCATCTATGCCCACGCTTTCGCCCCTTTGTCGAGGATGACCTGCCCGGCATCAGTAGTGACACCATCAACCTGGTGGCTCATCCTGGGAAGGATGGTGGCGCCTTTCCATGCCAACCACAGATTCCGGCCTGTCTGACGGTTGGCCCGGAAGGGGGATTTATCCCCTACGAAATTGACAAACTCAAAGAGGCCAATTTTGGGGTGGTTCATTTTGGCGAGCGGATTTTAACGGTGGAGACAGTGGTGCCGGCGCTGTTGTCACGTTTTGTCCGCTAGATCCGTTTCGACGAACATGGTTGGAAGTATCAGCAGCAGTTCAGCAACCAATGGAATATGGCAATGATATTAGAAGACTGGGGCTGGTCGACAGATTTTGCGGAAGCTTTTGCTCCCTGGAGTGATGGATGCCATCTGCCGGCACGGGTGATTCGCGGGGAGAAAAATTATTTCCGGGTGCTTTCCCCGGCAGGTGAATTGACGGTCCGTTTTAGCGGAAAGATCCGCCACCATGCCGGAGGCCGTCCGGATCTGCCGGTCGTCGGTGACTGGGTGGTGATTGCCCCACAAACGCAGCAGCGTGGCACCATCGTTGCCCAGCTTCCGCGTCGCAATTCCTTTTCGCGTAATTTGTCCGGCCGACGTAAAGGCAAGGAGCAGCGGGCCGAGGAGCAGGTGATCGCCGCCAATATTGATCTGGTCATTGTTGTCAGCGGCCTCGATCAGGATTTCAACCTGCGTCGTATCGAACGTTATCTGACCCTGGTCAGCAGCAGTGGTGCAGCAGCGGTTCTGATTCTCAACAAATCCGACCTGCACCCTGACCCCGAAGCTTGTGTTAAAGAGGTCAAAAGGATTGCCGGCACAACTCCAGTCTTTGTCTGCTCAGCGTTGGAACCGCTGCAGCTTTTACCCCTGCAACAGTATCTGAAAGCGGGCCAAACCGTGGCGTTCCTCGGTTCCTCCGGGGTAGGCAAGTCAACGATCGTCAATGGGCTGCTCGGCGAGGATCGCCAGAAAATTGCGGCGGTCAGCAGCTCCGACGGCAAAGGGCGTCACACCACCACCCATCGTGAACTGTTTCTGCTGCCACAAGGGGGGGTTTTAATGGACAATCCCGGGATGCGTGAACTGCATCTGTGGGGGGAAAGTGCCGACCTGGAGGAATCGTTTGCCGACATCCTCACTCTGGCGCAAAAGTGTCGCTTCCGCAATTGCAGCCATGACCATGAGCCCGGCTGCGCCGTGCAACAGGCTACTGCTGAGGGAATCATCGACAGCGAACGTCTGGCCAGTTATCACAAGCTGAAAAATGAGCTCAACACCCTGAACCGGAACAGAAACTAAAGCAGTCGGCCGCCGTTTTTTTTTCAGGGTGCGGATCTGTTCTTTTCCTCAACACTGCGGATCTTGTCCTGCATCGTCTGCTCCCGGTCGATCCGTGTCCCCAGCTTAATGGTGGTGCTGATCCGTGGGGCGCCGGCACCATGAATCTCTTCGTGGCAGCGCTTGATTGCTGAGAATACCTGATCAAACTCACCCTCAATATTTGTGCCATAGGCGTGCAGGTTGATTTTTAGTCCGGCCTCTTCGAGGATTTTCTGACAGCGCGCGACATAACTGGAAACGGACACCCCCACCCCCAGAGGGACGACACAGAGATCAACGATCACCTTCATGGTATTAGGCTCCTTTGTCTGGTCAGTTTGGTGCGTTTGATATTGGTAGTATAGCTATCCCTTAAAGTGCTGACCAGCACCCTATGAAACAAAATACGGCATTAAGGTTTCGAAAATCCCCCACCAGAAACTAAAATCTGTTATATTTACCAGTCCGTGGGAGATTTAAATCATAGAAAAGTCATCGTTCATCCACCCTGACACAGAAAAAAAGAGGTAGCAATGCAGAACTGGGGACAAGGTCCTTCCGGGGAAGACCTGGAGAAAAAAGTCATCGACATGACCAACCGCTTTAAAGAAAAAATGCAACTGGATCCAAAAAAGAGTATGCGGCCGATTCTCTTGATTGTGGCCGTGGTAGTAATCATTATTGGTGTTTACAGCAGCATGTACGAAGTTAACACCGAAGAAACCGGCGTGGTGCTGCGATTCGGTAAGTTTGCCAGCTTCTCCGAACCGGGGCTGCATTTCAAGGTGCCGTTCGGCGTCGATCAGGTTTATCTGGTACCTACCGGACGAGTGCTGAAAGAAGAGTTCGGCTTCCGGTCTGCGGGATCGGGCGTCCGTCCGGCTCTTTCCGCGCGGAACCTGGAGGAGGAATCCCTGACCCTGACCGGTGATTTGAATGTCAGTGATATCCAGTGGATTGTTCAATACCAGATTCGTGACCCCTATAAGTATGTCTTCAAGATCCACGATCCGGTTGGCACGATCCGCGATGTTTCTGAAGCCATGGTGCGCCGGGCGGTGGGCAATGCCAACGTGACGGAGGTTCTAACCACCGAGCGGGTGTCCCTGGCGCTTGAAGTTGAAGAGTCGCTGCAGGAAACTCTCGATAATTATGACATTGGCGTACAGATTGTCACCGTTCGCTTTCAGGATGTGACCCCGCCCGATCCGGTCAAGGGCGCCTTTAACGAGGTCAACGAATCCGAGCAACAAAAGGAAAGTCTGATCCTGGAGGCGCGTGCCCAGTTTAATAAAGAAGTCCCCCGTGCCCGTGGTGAAGCCCAGAGAGCGCTGCAGGAGGCCGAAGGCTATGCCGTAGAGCGGGTTAACCGCGCCCGCGGTGAAACCAATCGGTTCCTGGCCCTGCTCACCGAATATAAACGCGCTCCCGAGGTGACCCGTCAGCGGATTTTTATCGAAACCATGGAACAGGTTCTGCCCCAGCTTGATGAAACCTACATCATGGATGATATTAACGGTGGTGCACTACCCCTGCTGCCCCTGCGCAAAATCACGGAAGGAGCCGCCCGATGAAAAACGGATTATTGGTTGTTATTATTCTGGCGGCGATTCTTGTCGGCCAGGACGCATTTTATACAGTGAATGAAGCCGAGCAGGTGGTCATTACCCAGTTCGGTGATCCGGTACGTACTGTCACTGATGCCGGACTGAACTTTAAGCTCCCTTTTGTCCAGAACGTCAATCGTTTTGAAAAACGCATCCTCAAGTGGGACGGTGATCCCAATCAGATACCGACCAAAGACATGCGTTTTATCTGGGTCAATACCACTGCCCGCTGGCGGATTACCGATCCACTGGTCTTTTATCGAACTGTTTTCAATATCCAGGGGGGCTTAAGCCGCCTCGACAATATCCTTGATTCAGTGGTCCGCGACGCGGTCTCCAGCCATCTGCTGGCAGAACTGGTACGCGGCAGCGATTACCAGGCCGATGCTGACGAAGCTTTTGAGGTTGACGGCGAGGAAATCGGAGCGGATCAAATGATCGGTCGCGAAACCATCATCCGCGATGTTCTTACCCGCGCCAGTTCCAGTACCCCGGCTTACGGGATTGAGCTGGTCGACATCCAGATCAAACGCATCAATTACGTGGAGCAGGTACGTGAGCGTGTTTATGAGCGGATGATCAACGAGCGTAAACAGGTTGCGGCGCGCTATCGGTCGGAAGGGGAAGGGGAAAAAGCCAATATTCTTGGTGAAATGGACCTGGAACTGCAGCAAATCCGCTCTGAAGCACACCGCAAGGTTCTGGAAGTACGAGGTAACGCCGATGCCCAGGCTGCTGCCATATACGCCGAGGCCTATAATCAGGACAAAGAGCTCTACGCCTTTTTACGGACGATGGAGTCTTACCAGAAGACCCTGACCAAAAACGGTAAACTGGTGATTTCAGCCGATTCTGACTACTATAAATACCTGCGTTCACGCGATGCGGAATTTTAACCGCTAAGGCTCATTATAAAGCCTGACCCGCCGCCGTATCAGCTATTGCTGGTCGGCGGCGGTTTTTATTTAAGTCTCGATAATTTGCTGTTGCACAAAGACAAAAAAGATCAGTCACCCTTTCATCTGAGCAAGAAAAGTCCTATGCCCGAAATGATCGTCACCACCAGCGAAGCCGGATTGTCGCTTGAGAACTTTCTCCAGCAGCGGCTTGCAGCAGCTCCTGGAGCTTATCTGCGTAAGCTGATAAAAGACGGAAAAATCCACCGTAGTAAAGAGATGGATGGCAAACTGACTGAAGGGGAACACATCCTGCTGCCCGATAGCCGTCGTCTGGTCGATCTACTGGCTCAGAGTGAGAAACTGGCGCTTACTATTCTTTATGAGACAGAACAGCTACTGATCCTTGACAAGCCGTCCGGCTTGGCGACCCATGCCGGACAGGGGCATGATGAGGATAATCTCACTGTCCGGGTGGCCGACTTGCTCAAACGGCGCGGGGAGAATTTTATGGCGGCCCCGATTCAGCGCCTCGATCGCGAAACATCGGGGGTTGTGTTGTTCGGCAAGGGGAAGAAAAACTGCTCGGTGCTGGGTAAAATGATGATGAACGCACCGGTCAGGAAAACCTACCTGACCCTAGTCAAAGGGAAAGTCACCACTGATGGCACCTTAACTGACGAGATTCCAGCCAAGGGGAAGACCAAAACAGCGGTCACCAGCTATCAGGTGTTGGCGGCCGCTGAGAGTGCCTCTTTGCTGCAGATAGAACTCGGTACCGGCCGTCAGCATCAGATTCGTCGCCAGTGTCAGCAGTTTGGCCATCCTCTTTTTGGTGACCGGCGTTATGGAGGACCCTGCCCTGATAACCTGCAGCGGCTGTTTCTTCATTGTCAACAGATAGCATTCCTGGATCCTTTTACTGATACCCCCCTGGTTGTGACATCTTCACTACCGCGGGATCTGGCAGCTTTTCTGGATGTTTCCGGGCTTCCCCTTAACTGATCAGTTCAAAATTGTTGCTGTCAGCAGAATAGCCGGACAGGGTGCCAGCCTGCAGATCAAAATACCAACCATGCAGAGCCAGACGGTGCTTTTCCACCCGCTCTCTTAGCCAAGGGAAGGTCATCAGGTTTTCGAGGGAGATCAGGATGGCGGCCTTTTCGCAGGCGCCGGTCTGCATGTCGAGGGATTTGTCAGGCAGTTCTGCCAGGACCTTCTCTTTGGCATTCTGGGCAATGCCGACCCAGTTGCCAATAAAGGAGTGATCATCACACCCGCAGACCCCTTCCATTAAACCCCTGATGCCGCCGCACTGAGAGTGCCCCATTACAATGATGTTATCGACCTCAAGGTGGCAGACGGCAAATTCAAGGGCAGCACTGACCCCGTGATGCCCTGCGTCCGGTTCGCAGGGCGGAACCAGATTGGCAACGTTGCGGACGACAAACAGGTCGCCCGGATGACTATCGGTGAGGAAGAGGGGATCGACCCGCGAATCGCTACAGGCGATTACCATCGTACAGGGGGATTGCCCCTTTTTCAGCCGATCAAAGAGACCGGCATCCGGACCCAGCCAGTCTTTCTGAAAACGCTTGAATCCGGAGATGAATTTGTTAACGTCCCGCATGGCTATACTCCTTTTTTGATTATTCCTTTGGTACTATTCAACACTGTCCTTGCGCAGGGTCGGGGTTGTTGTGGCAAGGGTGTTTGTCGCCCTGGACGGCGACAACAAGCGATCATGGATGACCCACCGGGAAACAATCGCGTTCCTTGACATCGCATCCGAAGATCCGGTGCTGAACAGATACATCCCTTGTACTTAAGGTTGTGCCGTGTAGCGGTATTTATCAGGCTGACCTCAAGGCAGCCAGTGCCTCATCTGCGGTCTGATCATAACGCTGTCGTTCCTGCTCGGCCAATTTTTCCAGGGCGGCATCGATGGCAGGGTATTTCAGTGCCAGAATACGTGCAGCCAGAATCGCTGCGTTCCGGGATCCATCCACCGCTACGGTAGCTACCGGTACTCCGGGAGGCATCTGCACCGTAGAAAGAAGGCTGTCCCAGCCGGACAGGGGACCATTGCCAAGGGGTAGTCCGATGACCGGCAGGCGGGTGTGCCCGGCAATCACCCCGGCCAGGTGGGCAGCGACTCCGGCGCAACCAATCAGTACCTGTACTCCTTCGGCGTGAGCTCGTTCGAGATAGGCGAAGACCTTATCGGGAGTGCGGTGCGCCGAAGCGACCACAATCTCGCTGCGGATGCCTAGTTCGTCCAGGGTATCGCGGACTTTTACCACCTTTGGCAGGTCGTTGGGGCTCCCGGTCAAAATGCCAACCAAAGTGGTTTCTTGAGGTGCTGGGTTTGAATTGATTGCTGTCATTGGTTATCTCTCCTGTCGCTGTTTTTCCGATGGCGGCACTAGGCCGCACAAATTGTTGACGAAATAAAAAAGGCTGTCAATGCCGATAAAAGCAACAACAGCCTCGTTGAGATTAAACCCCGCGCCCAGGTGGTCTTTAATCTGACTTAGTCTTTTCTGTGTATTGTCAACATGAGAAACGCACACTTCAATATTTGTAAAAGTGATCCGCATACAGCTTGTCAGCCCGACCTTCTGTATCCCCTGTTGATTGACAAAGTAAAATAGTGGGTGTCAGGTCAAAGGTCAAGGGTATTTTCAACCCTGTGGAGTAACGGATAAATCTGGCGCTTCCGCCAGGGAAAAAACAATCAGCCGCTCGCCGGTTGCGGTGCTCAGATCTGTGTGCAGGCTGACAACCGGAACGCCGACAACATCTTTGACAATTGCATCCAGCATCGGCCGCCCTTTTTCCAGGAGCGCGTGACGCATCCGTTTGATCAGCTCACGACCGTTGCTGGCATCGTTCGACTCGGCAAGCTGGCGCTCGGCCCTGGTTAACAC
>RRYU01009792.1_pt1 | contig 19562 bp, 15 predicted proteins | sample 2162651 | NCBI WGS metagenome assembly RRYU01 (sample SAMN10267283, study PRJNA491782) | microbial mat metagenome | isolation source: biomat in the production well | place: Japan: Minami-Kanto gas field, natural gas well KTG3 | collected 2017-06 | reverse complement strand
GAAGGTAGCACCGGCTTCCAGCCGGTCACGATGCGCCACCGACCATGCGTAGGGGCGCGTCGCGACGCGCCCCTACGCATCCGAAGGTAGCACCGGCTTCCAGCCGGTCACGATGCGCCACCGACCATGCGTAGGGGCGCGTCGCGACGCGCCCTCTGGCGCGATGATCGGAGCCTTCATAAGGTAGCACCGGCTTCCAGCCGTTGGCTTCGACAGGCTCAGCCAACGGAGAATCCCGCTGCCGGTAGCTGAGCCTGTCGAAGCTGAGCCTGTCGAAGGCCCCGTTTGCCTATTCGGTACTTTTAGCCTATTGTTGCTCTTGTCAGCCTAGTCCTATAATAAGACTACAGCAATCAGCAGCGGAGGTTCGTTATGTGGCGCAGATCAAAAGGACAATCACTGGTTGAAATGGCACTTGTGCTACCCATCCTTCTGGTGGTGCTCTTTGGCATCATGGAGTTCGGGTATATCATCTTTGCCTACTCTACCGTCTCACAGGCCGCTCGTAGCGCAGCCGAGGCTGCCTCGCAGTTGCCTCCCCAGCAGAGTTGGCTGGCCTATAAAGATGACCCTAGCCCACCGGCTAACTACCCCGGTTTTCGCTCTGATGCCTGTGTCCGCTCTATCTATCAGGCCGCTGAGGCTGATAATACTATTTTTGATGGTATTTCGGATGGCTTGATCATTAGTTACCCAAATGATGATCTCTTAGGCCGTGATACTCGCAATCTGCGCGACCGAGGGCCAATTGAAATTTCGATTACCTATCAGGTGACAGGGATTACCCCCCTCTTTAGTATGCTCGATATCGGCAATAATGGCACGATCACCCTGGTGGTGACCCAGCGCCGCTCCATCGAGAGTCTGGGTCGTGATCCAACCAAAGAGAGTGGTATCGCTTGTGCCGAGAGTGTTGCTCAGTGGTATGAAATTAACGCAGATGAGGAATAAGGGGAATCGCTATGTTCCGTCGCAATCATTCCAAGCGTAGTTCTGGTCAGGCGCTGGTCGAGTTTGCGCTGGCGGCTACCCTCATCTTTACCTTCCTGGCTGCTGCCGTCGATCTCGGTCTGATCTTCTTTACGATGCAGGCACTACGTACTGCTGCCCAAGAGGGAGCCACCTTTGGGAGCTACCCATCCATTAATACGAATAGTCAGGGGCAGATTACATCTGTTACGATCAACCGTACCGAGATTATCAATCGGGTACGTTCATCAGCGGGTGATCCTTCCACAGGTTTTGTGGATCTGTATGACCTGAATAACAATGAAGTTGATGATGAATTCGATAGTGGTGTTCTGGATTCCACTAACGCTAACGCATTCATCTATATCGAAAACCCGCGCTTTGCCAATGGCAACCTGAACAATACGCCCACAACATGCTCAACCACCACCCCACACCAGGGTATGCGCAATGCCGGTCAGTTTTGTTATGTGCGGGTAACGGTGAGCTATACCTATCGCTTCTTCTTCCCGTTAGCGCCGGTCTTTGGCGATACCATCCGCCTCCGGTCTACCCATATGATGCAGATCCGCAGTACCTTTATTGGCTAGAGCTACATTGAGACTAAACCTATGCAACCGAACATTTCTCGCTCAGATCAACCATTACGAACAGGGAGGACGGTCATGAACGCACCCCGACGGCAACTCCTGCGCCGGCTCGCGCACCAGCGCAAGCACGGCCAGAGCATCCCGATCATCGCTCTGATGATCCTCATTCTGGTGGCCATGGTCGGCCTCTCCGTCGACGTTGGTAACACCTTCTCACAAGAGCGCCAAGCTGTTGCGGCTGCGAACGCCGCCTCCTTGGCTGGTATGTCCGCCTATATGGCTCGTAGTTCGAGTACGCTCGATAGTGCTATCTACCAATCAATTGTCGACTCGCTCGAAGCTAATGGTATTGTTGTCGGTGATGGTACCGATAATACGGTTGATGTCACTGCCTACTACCTCGATGCCCAGGGTGAAATGCTCGAAGGCCATTCGGTGGTTGGTTCGGGTGGTACTGCTCCGAATGGCGCATCCTACATCCGTGTCCAACTCAATGGGCTGGTCAATACCTCCTTCGCCCGTGTGGTTGGCCGCGATGACCTGCCGATTGATGCTAATGCCTATGCCGGTCTCTGTCAGGTCAATTCGGGTGTCTATCCCATCGCTGTTGAGAATACCTATATTGGTAATGGTGTCTTCAATGACGTGGGTGTTACCGATTTTGCTACCGAGTACAAGGTACTGAGCAATGGCCTCGTCCAGCGTCGCGTCTATGTGCGCGATGGTGACAATAGCCCCGGCCAGTTTGGCTGGTTGCGCTGGAAGGAAGATAAGGGCGAACTCGGCCAGGCTGCCGGTAGTTCCAATGAGTTAGCCCAGAGCCTCAAGGGCGATGGCAACCTCGATTGGGGCTTCGATGAGTCTCCTTGGCCCGAATCTGAAACCGCCCCGGCTGGCTATCCCAACAATCCCCACTCGCTCAATGCCGGTGACTGGGTCTGGGGCAACTCGGGCTGGAGCAATAGCAACGCGGTCACTGGGGCTATTGATGAGCATATTGCCAATAGCACGATCATGATCCTGCCCATCTATGACCGTATGGTTGGCCAGGGTAATGGTGCCAGCGTGCGTGTGGTCAACTTTGGGAGTTTCATCATCACTGCCAGTGGGCGCGATAAGAACCGCCCCTACTTCGATATGATCTACCTAGGGCCGCCGTCGCGCCAGTACAATGTCTGTTCGCAGATGCCGCCACCTCCAGCAGAGGACATTCTGCTCGACTTGGCCGGTGATGTCTCCTTCTACCCGGAGTACCAGATTATTCCCACCTCGCAGAAGCCGATCCAGTACATAGTGGTGCTCGATTCTTCCGGCTCGATGAGTGCCAACTTCGATGGCCAGTGCAACAATAGTGGTACCATCAAGCAGTGTGCCAATGGCCCTGCTGGTGCCCCGCCCGTGACAGTAACGAATACTGGTACCCAGAATTGGTGGACAACTACCAGTGAGCGTCGTATCTATGTGGCTAAGAAGGCTCTGGAACGATTGGTGACCCTTTCCAACATGCCGGGCAATCCAGGCTATGACAATACGCGCCCATCCGATCAGATGGCGGTGGTCTGGTACAATGAAGGAGTGCCTTCGAGTCAGACGCTGAGCTTTTCGAATAACCCGACCACTATCAAGACCTACATCACGGATCTGAACAAGACGAGTGGGGATAAATATCGCTCGCAAGGCGGTACCAACGGTGCTGGTGGTCTCTACCGTGCCAGCTTACTCTACCAGAATGCGCCCAAGACGGTTAGCTTCAATGGCGAGAGCGTTGAGTACAAGCGCGTGGTGCTCTTCGTTACGGACGGTGTCTCTAATATCTTCCTTAACACGAGCAATAGCAATCTCAATGGTGGGCAGAGTAGCTATACGACCTACAAGAAGAATTCTACCTGCTACAAACTGAAGGGTAATGTTATCGAGAGTGCTTCTTGCCAGACGACCGATGTGGGTGGTAAGTATAATAACTATGACCGCCCGATCACCCAGATGATCTTGACCAGCCAGAACAATCTGCGCAACAGCACGATCAATGCTGAGGTCTTCGTCATCGCGCTCTCGAACATTCCGGCCACTGGCTTGGATACCGGTGTGGCTTCGTCACCCACCTACTTCTTTACCGCACCGAGCCTCCAAGTGTCTGCTGATGGTACGACCAACGTCGACCAGATCATTGATGTGATCAATGAGAAGGTCGAGACCAACGAGTGTATCCCTGGGCCGAGCGGAACCGCGAGTGGGAAGATTACCTCTTCGGAGTTTGGGAGCAATCCGAGCGGCTTCAACTACCCGCAGGTGGGTCAGGTGGTTATCTCGAACGATTCCAATAGCTATACGGCGCCCATCCTAGCGGCTGATGATGGTACGCTCCGCTACCACTTTACCGCCATCCTGCCCGGTACCTATCGCTTGCAAGCCTTCATCTACTACCGCCATCCGCTCGATCCTACCGGTACGCAGGCGCGCTTGTATGGCAATCTCTTCAGCGCCGGTACGAGTGCGCAGGATATGATGGTCTATGTCACATCGGATCAGCGCGTCAATAACTCGAACCGCATTGAGCAACCACTGACGCTCAAACTGACCGGTGATGTCTGTCCGTAAGCCTGTTCTCTGTTGTATGCGAGGTTTTGTTGGGGGTGGCTCTGCCACCCCCAACCAGTATCCCCCCTCCCCTTTCATCTCTGGTACTACCCCCATGATACACTACCACTATCCAGCCTGTTGGTTTGAGGCATGCGGTTCCGCCCTGGTCACCTCCGCTAGCTAGTGAATACCTAGGTGTACGCACTCATTCCAAGTCTTACATCCTGAATCTAGCAATTGCACTCTTTAGGAGGTACCCCATGGTACCCAAAATTGTTGATCATCGCCTGCTGCGGAATACGAGTCTCTTACTAATCCTTCTGTTTATGACGACGCTGCTAGCTGGGCAATCCAGCCACGCCGCCTCCAATGCTTCCACCTCAATTGGCCTCGATAATACCCAGGCCAGTTTTGCTACAGGCGTCTTCCAGCGTACCGCGCTTGGTGCGCAGGATCTCGAAGAGGATAACCTCATTATTCCCCACCCTAGCTATGAGAGTGGGGCAATCGAAGACGCACCCGGTATGGTGCAATTGGCTCCTGCTGGTGTACTCAAGCCCTGGAACCTCTTCAACCCACCCTTGCCCAAGCATGTCACCAATGCGGGTGTCGTTGCCATGGGCAACTTTATCTATGTTATCGGTGGTATCTATGCGGGTGAGGATGGCCGTAGTGATCAGGTCTATTGGAGTGAGGTAGATCCTACCAATGGACAGCATGGCGATTGGCAATCAACCGATTTGCCCCCAACCCAGTTGATTCTGGATGATGATCCAGTTTTTGATGAGGAAGACACACCACCTTATGATTGTAAAATTAGTTCTGCTAATATGGCTGCCCGTAGCGATGTAGGCGTAGCCAGCCTGGATGTCAATAGCACTACTGGGTATATCTATGTTATCGGGGGCGTCTTCCATGATGAGTTACAATGTTATACGCCTCTCTCTACCTCCGTTATCCAGCGTGCCCGGGTTGATAAGACCACAGGGGCGCTGACATGGACGACACTGAGTACCCCGCTACCTAGCCCAGAATTTCCTGATGATGGAACCAGCACCGCCACACGCCTCCTAGGTGCCGACTCCATCTCCACGACTGTGGTGCCCTATCGTGATGCTGATGGAGACATGCACTACTACCTCTATGTGCTGGGTGGTAAGAGCCAGTTTGTTATAGGTGCATATGAACCATTAATCTTTTTACGGGGTGAACCCCAGGAGCGTGCCCTCGCCAGCGTCTTCTATACCGAGATTGATCCTGTAACCGGCAACTTCATACACCCGACAACCGGCAGCACGAGCGATGTCTGGGTACGTGACAGCGACATCCAATTGCGCAATGCGCCTCAGGATAATGAAGGACTCTGGGGGGCGGGGAGTAGTGGTACGACCATTATTGATGGCACCCAGATGAAGTCCATGATCTTCTTGGCGGGTGGTCAGTTGAACATTGCCACCAACCCCACGTTCAATAACTTCGTCTACCGTGCCGATCTGGATCTCAATGGGGCGCTCAACTGGGGGAGTAGTGATCGTACCAAGACGGTTGGCCCTGAAGAGATTGTTATGGTTGGCCGACGTGGGATAGGCTTGGTGGCCGCCAACGGTAAGCTCTACTTTATCGCCGGGAATAGCACCAATCCCCCCTCAGGCATCGAAAACAGCGTTCCCACCGCCTTCTATGATGAGAATGGCGACCTGATTAAAGTGGATGACAGCAACTTCATCATCGGTACAGAGGAAAAGGTGTTGCAAACCGGTGATACCGATGGGCGCTATAACCATGGTGTGGCGATGGTTGAAGGTCTCTTGGATGGTACTAATGAGATCCCGGGTTGGATCTATGTCATCGGCGGCCAGGATTCTAATGGTGACGTCACCGACACTGTCTTCCGTGGACAGGTGGGTGGTGACGACGCCTACGATAACTACCGTTCCCGTGATGGCTGGTACTACTCACCCGTCTTCCAGACCTCCTACGTCTTTGATGGTGGTGCGAAGTACATCCAGGCACGCTTACTCAAGTTTGCCTGGGCTGCACATATTGATCGCAGCTTCAATAGTGGTGCTGACATCAAGGTCTACTTCCGAGCGAAACAGACCGTCACTGGCCAGTGTGGGTCGGATACCTTCAGGAGTAGTGATGCATGGAATGGGCCAATTGATGTTGATGGCGATCCGAATAACAATCTCTACTCGCAACATATCTCTAGTGGAGATGTCTATAACGAGTATGACCTGGAAGCCAATTTTGATGATGAATACCTGGTGGGTAACTGTGTGCAGTATCGAGCCCAGTTGATCCAAGGTGGTGGTGATCGTAGTGCCAGCCCCAAGTTGCTAAGTGTCTATGTGAAGCGCGAGATTGTCGGTGGAGTGAACCTGATCATCCCGGAGAATGGCTTCAGTGTGAGTGCCTCAAATAACCAGGTGGATTCGATGACCATCGAGATCCAGAACTTGGTCAATAACAATGTATCCGAAACGCTGACTCTGAACCAGGCACTCGAAGCGATCACGGGATCGAGTGGTGGCTCCTTCTATGTCCACCTCTGTATGGCGCGCAACGATCTGGTCGAAGGCGATCCTGTCTACCCGACCTTAACCCTGCCCAACCCCAACGAGGTTACCTTTGATCCGCTTTCACCGGCAGACTTCAGGCAGACCTGCCCCTATTATGCCGAGATCCAGTCACTAGCTATGAATGAGGGGGAAATCTTGGATCTGATGACCCCATCATCTGAGTTTACATGGCACTATAATGATGGTGACACCTACCCACAGGTGTCGGATCTGATCAAGACCGCCTTCAAGGAAGATGGCCACTACACGATAGGCTTGTTGTTGGATGCAGGCAACAACATCCCAGAGGAGGATGTGAGTCAGTCATCCTTGGGCGAGGGTATCGACAACCAGAGCACCACGTATACGCCGCTCATTCAGTTCACGTTCAAGAATCTGACCAAGGTCTATCTTCCATTAGTTGTGCGGTAAGCTCTCGGACATTCGATGCGTACCCTGCGCGTATTGTAGGGTACGTATTTATATTCTCTATATGTCATCAAGCTGTCATGCAGCCACCGAGTGTAGAGACAACGAGCCTTGTAGCCTATGCTATACTATCTTCTCAGAACCCTGTGGTATCTGTGCGCTGCCTGATAAGGAAGGAAGCCCCCTATGAGGCGTGGTGGTGTACTCATTATTTTGATCGTACTGATGCTTGTGGTTGGTGGTGCTCTGGCCTTCTTCTTCCTGCAAGATCCAAACAACCCGCTGATTGGAACCGCACCAGAGACTGATGTCACCAGTGAACCAACGGCGATCCCTATGGTAGGTGTCGTGCATGCACGGATTGACATTGCGGCCAACACCGTCATCCAAGAGACCGACGTAGAGATCGTACAGATCAAGCAGACCGAATTGAATGCCGAAACCCAAACTACGAATTTGATGGATGTGGTAGGGATGTTGACTACCAGCAAGATCGTGGCCGAGCAGCCGGTCAATATCAGCAACCTGATCGAGCCAGGGTTATCGCAACAGATCCCCACGGCTGAGCCAGATCGGGCTTCAAACAAAGCCTACCCCTTGATCGTCAACAACCTCTCAGGGGTCTCGGATCAGATCAAACCGGGCGACTTTGTAGATGTGGTGGCCACCTTCTGGATTCCCCGGCGACAATCCTACCCCACTGGGCTGACCTATGAAGAGGTTGGCGGGCAGATGATCCCGATGGTGGAGCGTGAGTTGCTTGACGAGCGATACTACACCACCAAGACGATTGTGCAGCGGGCGCAGGTACTGAAGATCCTGCGTCCGCAGGTGGCACTACCCGAAGAGACACCGGTTGCGGAAGATGCGCCCGTCAATTCGAGCAGCTTGCCCCAGGTGGACGCATCGGGTCAGCCGATTAATCCAGAGAATCCAATCGGTACAGCAGGCTCGATCTCTCAGGGTGCGTGGACACTCCTTCTCTCGGTGAATGATCAAGAGGTAGAGTTGATCGAGTTTGCGCTCAGAACCGATTCGCGCATCGTGTTGGTGTTGCGCGGGGCGGGCGACACCGAGTTTGAGGAGACAATAGGTGTCACCTACGATCTGCTCGTCTCGGAGTTTGGCGTACCGATGCCACAGCAACTGCCGCCCCATGTTCTTGATCCAGACGATGTCTTTACCGCTGACCCAACCCGTACCCCGGCTCCGACGCGGGTGCCATAGGTAGATGAAGGGGCATACCGCGATGCGCCCCATGCCACCCGTAGGGGCGCGTCGCGACGCGCCCCTACGCAGTTACAATTCTAGGCGGCAGGTTGGGTAAAATAGTGGTACGATAGGTACAGAAGTACCGAAGCTACAGTCAGTGTGCCGATATGCGACCAGCAGATCGCCCTGAGGAGCCGAGCCATGAGTGAAGGCGAAAAGATTCGCGTCATGATCGTGGACGACATTGTCGATACACGCGATCAGCTGGAGAAACTACTCTTCTTTGAGAAGGATATTGAGGTCATTGCCAAGGCCGGCAATGGCCGCGAGGCGGTTGCTCTGGCCAAACAGCACCATCCCGATGTGGTGCTGATGGACATCAACATGCCCGACATGGACGGCATCGCTGCGACTGAGATGATTATGAGCCAGGATCCCACGATCCAGGTGATCATCATGAGTGTCCAGGGCGAGACGGACTACCTGCGGCGGGCGATGTTGGCCGGGGCACGCGAGTTTCTCACCAAGCCGATCAGTGCCGATGATCTCTACAAGTCCATTCGGCATGTGCATCGTTTGGCGGCCAGCCGCCCCAAGATGACGGCTCAGGTGGCCGAGACAGGTGGTGGAGGTGGGGCTAAGTCCAGCGGTATGAATGGCCAGATCATTGCCGTCTTTAGCCCCAAAGGTGGTGTGGGCAGTTCTTCGATTGCCGCCAACCTTGCGGTTGCGTTGCGTCAACTCACCAACAAGAAGGTGGCGTTGATGGATGGCAACGTCATCTTTGGTGATCTGAGTATCATTCTCAATCTGCGTTCGGACAAGACGATCATTGATATTGCTACCCGTATTGACGATATGGATGGCGAGTTGCTCAATGATGTTATGGCCACCCACACCTCACAGGTCAAGGTACTCTTAGCTCCACCCGATCCCCAACGGGGCGAATTGGTGACCTCGGATCACATCCGCGCCATCCTCGAACTGATGCGCCAAGAGTTTGACTACGTGGTGGTTGATACGCCCGCATCATTCCAGGATCGCTCATTGGCGGTGCTAGACGTGGCCAACCGGATAGTGGCTCTCATGACACTAGAGATGCACTGTATCCGCAACATTCGCCTCTTCCTGGAGGTGGCGGAACTGTTGGAGTACCCGCGTGAGAAGGTGCTACTGGTGCTGAACAAAGCCTCGAATCGCACAGGGATTAAGGCTGAGGATGTGGAGAAGAACATCCAGCGAAAGTTGGCTTACCAGATCGGTGATGCCGGACCAGATATTACCTACTCGATCAACCAGGGTGTCCCGTTGGTGATCGGCAAACCCAACCATCAGGTGGTACGCGATATTGTGGCCTTGGCTAAGGATCTGAGTGGGGGTACCACCCCTGCCGAGGCTGGGCCGCCGTCAACTGCCGCAGCACCACCAGACCAGAAGAGTGGTGGTTTGTTCTCACGGCTGATTCCAAAACGGTAGTGAATTACCATATGTGCTAGAGAGCGGAGGTACGCATCTATGTCTCTGCTGAAACGAATCGGGGGCACGACACCGGCTGATACACCGAGTAGTGCGAGTAGTAGTCCTGCCCGTCCTGAGGCATCATCACGGCCAGTGGCTGCTCGCGATGAAGAGACCTTTAATGATATTAAGGCTCGCGTTCAGAACCGGCTGATTGGCGAGCTTGATCCGAGGGCTGATCTGCGTGATAAGGCCAAGGTGCGGAAGCAGGTTGAGGAGGCATTCAACTCCATCCTCGATAGCGAGAGTATCGTGATGAGCCGCGCCGAACGGGCTAAGCTCTTTGAGAGTATCGAGGCCGATATTATTGGCTTAGGGCCGCTTGAGCAGTTGCTGAGCGATGAGGATATTAGCGAGATCATGGTCAATGGCCCGAAGCGTATCTATATTGAGCGTAAGGGTAAGCTGATCCGCACGGATATTACCTTTGCCAATGATGATCATGTCTTGCGCATTATTGACCGCATCGTGGCTCCGCTCGGACGCCGTATTGATGAGTCGTCACCTATGGTGGATGCCCGCCTTCAGGATGGGTCGCGTGTCAATGCGGTCATCCGGCCTCTGGCACTCAATGGGCCAACCCTGACTATTCGTAAGTTCCGTAAGAACCCGCTCTCGATCAAAGACCTGGTGCGCTATGGTTCGATGAGCCAGGAGATGGCCGATTTCCTCGAAGCCTGTGTGAAGGCACGGCTCAATATCGTGGTGGCAGGTGGTACTGGTTCGGGCAAGACGACGCTGCTCAATGTGCTCTCCTCGTTTATCCCCGAAGATGAACGGATCATCACGGTGGAAAACGCTGCTGAATTACAGCTCATCCAGGATCATGTGGTGACGCTCGAATCACGCCCACCGAATGTGGAGGGGCGCGGTGAAGTGAGCATCCGCGATCTGGTTATCAACTGCCTGCGTATGCGCCCGGAGCGCATCGTGGTCGGAGAGTGTCGTGGTGGTGAAACCCTGGACATGCTCCAGGCGATGAATACTGGCCACGATGGCTCGATGACCACCATCCACGCCAACTCGCCGCGTGACGGTATCGGGCGTATCGAGACGATGTGTCTGATGGCTGGTATGGATCTACCAGCGCGTGCTATTCGCGAGCAGATCGTCTCGGCGGTGCATATCTTTGTCCAGCAATCACGTCTGCAGGACGGTTCACGCCGGGTGACTCAGATCACCGAGGTGAGCGGTATGGAAGGCGATGTGGTGGTGCTGCAAGATATCTTCGTCTTTGAACAGACAGGTTTGGACGAGCGGGGCAAGATTGTTGGTACCTTGCGCGCCACTGGGGTACGCCCGAAGTTTATCGAGAAGTTCGAGTCAATGAACATCTTCCTGCCCTCACATATCTTCGGGGTAGGTGGCGACCGCTTTTGAATGTAGTAATGATCGCAGGCTGGAGCGATGTCGGTCGCTCCAGCCCGATGGAAGATAGCTGCGGGGGGCTATGGATAGGCTGCTCTCATCTGGTATGATGCCGATTATGTTGGCCGGTCTGGGCCTGCTGCTGATCTTGATCATCGCAGTTGTATTCTTGGTGATGCGCAAGTCGGACGAACCCGATGTCTCGAAGCGCCTAGCAGATATTTCGAAGCGATCCGATCAGCCTGTCGAAGAGTCTGGGCCAGTTGCTCGGCAGATGGTCGAACAGATTGATAAGGTCGTCTCGAAGAGTAAGCAGGGCGGTGATATTACCCGTGACTTAGCACGTGCTGACTTGAAGCTGACCGTGGCCGAGTTCATGGGAATCAAGCTGCTTGCGGCCATTGTGGGTCTGCTGATCGGGATGTATGTGGGGCGGGCGAACCAGGCTGCAATGTTTGGTGCGGGTCTTGTTGGAGCCGTGATTTTTTCGTTTTTGCCCAACATGTACCTCAACATGCGGGCTAAGGGTCGTATTAAAGCCTTCAATGATCAATTGGGCGATACGATCACGATGATGGCCAACGCCCTGCGTGGTGGCTTTAGCTTCTTGCAAACCTTGGACATGGTGGCGCGTGATGCGCCCGCTCCCATGTCGGGGGAGTTCCGCCGCGTAGTGCAGGAGGTTGGGTTGGGGCGCACGACGGAAGAGGCGTTGCAGAGCCTGCTACGACGTATGCCCTCTGAAGACCTCGATCTCTTGATTACGGCGGTGAATATCCAGATGGAGGTGGGTGGTAATCTGGCTCAGATCTTGGATACCATTGGCCATACTATCCGTGAACGGGTGCGTATCAAGGGTGAAATTCAGACACTCACAGCCCAGGGGCGTATCTCTGGTTGGGTGATCACTGGCCTACCAATTGGTTTGGCCATCTTTATCACCATGATCAACCCTGAGTATATGATGCCGATCTTCTCGTTTGGTATGCCCCCGGAGCATTGGTGCTGTCTGCCTGTCACTTCATTGGCAATGATTGCCATCGGCTATTTCGCAATTATGAAGATTATGGATATTGAGGTATAACCGTGGGCTTTGTAGAGAACACGGAACGAACGGAATTGGAGGTTAGGCTATGCCTCCCATACTGATTTTCGGTATCATTGGTGTTGTTGTGATTGTTGTGTTGATCGTTCTGGTGCTGCGTATGAGCAAACCAGATGAGATCAGCGAGCGACTCAATCTGGTCACTGAACGAGAGTTGACCCTGGAAGAACTTGAGTTGCAGCAGCCGATCATGGATCGCATCTTCATTCCGGCTGCCAAAGCTATTCTTGCCAGGTTGGGTCAGTATGGAGCCAAACAGAGTGCTGAGCGCCTACGTACCAACTTGCAGCAGGCGGGCAATCCGGGTGGGATTACGCCACCCATGTTTGTTGGTCTGCGTGTGGGTTTGGCGTTGGTTTTGGGGTTGCTGATTACGGTCATTACACTGCGCACGATGGAGTTGTCTCAAGCCCTGCTCTATAGCTCTATCGGCTTTGTGCTGGGCTATATGCTACCGGTGACATGGCTTGGGCAACAGATCAAGAAGCGTAAAAAGTCTATTACCAAGGCGCTGCCCGATGCTTTGGATCTCCTCTGTATTAGTGTGGAAGCGGGCTTGGCCTTCGACTTGGCGCTGCAACGGGTGACACAGAAGTGGGACGATGAGTTGTCGCGGGAGTTTAAGAAGGTGCTTTCCGACATTCGTTTGGGGCGTACCCGACGTGAGGCGCTGAAGGATCTGGGTGTGCGCACGGGTGTTGAGGATGTGCAGACCTTTACCGCAGCAGTGATTCAGGCCGACCAGTTGGGTGTCTCGATGTCCAAGATTCTGCGTCTCCAGTCGGATCAGATGCGGCAGCGGCGACGGCAACGGGCAGAAGAGGCGGCGCAGCAAGCGCCGATTAAGATGCTCTTCCCGATGGTCTTCTTGATCTTCCCGGCGCTCTTTGTGGTGATCCTGGGGCCTGCGGTGCCACGTATCATGGAGAGCTTTGGCTCATGAAGCTGTTACGCATTACGAACCTCACTCGTCACACCACGTTGGCCGAGTCGTGTGAGCAGGCGCGCAGTTTTTTGGCTCGTGGGCGTGGCCTGATGGGGCGTGAGCAGTTGCCCGCTGGGGGTGGGATGCTGATCGATCCATGTTCGAGCATCCATACGTTCTTTATGCACTTTCCGATTGATGTGGTCTTTATCAATCGTGATCATCAGGTGGTGGGGTTGCACCACGCCCTCCCACCTGGCCGCCCCTACGCAGGCGCACGTGGCGCTCGCTCGGTGATCGAGTTGCCCGCTGGGGTGATAGCGGCCTCGCGTACCGAAGTGGGTGATCAGTTAGAACTGGGCGCCGCGTGAGGTCATGGGGGCGCTGGTATACGCTTGGGTTGCCGCTCCTGCTCTTCGGGGCGTTCCTCGCTCTCTACCTACTGACCCTAACCGATGTCCATACCTACGATGCGCTCTCCTACATCCTCGATGTTGACCGTAAGCCCTGGGCGGAGCTCTTCCACCCGCACCATCTCGCCTATGGCCCACTGGGGGCGCTGATCCGCAGTGTCGCTCTTGGTCTCGGTTGGCAGGGTAGTGCGGCAGTACTGATTCAGGGAGCGAATGCCCTGGCGGGCGCAGCCGGGGTGGCGCTCTTCTTTGTGCTGCTGCGTGAGGTGAGTGGGAGTGGCCTGCAAGCTGGGGTGGGAGCGTTGTTGCTCGCGTCTAGCTATGCCTTCTGGTACTACGCGGTGGAGGTGGAGGTCTATACCATTGCGGCGCTCTTCTTGATCCTGGCGCTGTGGCTCTTGGTACGGCTGCTCAGGCAGCCGAGTAGCACCTTGGCGCTGGGTTTGGGAGTGGTGCAGGGGTTTGCTGTGCTCTTCCACCAGACCAATGTGCTGCTGGTGATTCCGGCACTGTGGGTCGTGTGGCGCAGTGGGGATGAGGGTGGTAAGCGTTGGCTTCGACAAGCTCAGCCAACGGCTCAGCCAACGGCGAAGCACCTGCGTTGGCTTCGACAAGCTCAGCCAACGGCTCAGCCAACGGCGAAGCCAACGCTGCTCCTCGCGTACCTACTGCCCCTCGGCCTGATTGTGGCTGGAGCCTACTTGGGGGTGGGCGTGGGGGTGAGTGGCTTCCGCCATTGGGAGCAACTCTATACCTGGATGACCGACTACGCACACACGGGTTGGTGGGGTGGGGCAGTGGATGGTAACAAGCTGGCGGGCTTGGGTCGGGGCTTGAGTACGAGCTTCGCTGAAAGCCCTGCTGGGGCTTGGTTGGGCTTGGGGTTGGTGGGTCTACTGCTGAGTAACCTACGCGGGCTACGCCAAGCCCCAGCGGGCTTGGTGGGGCTTCTATTACTCTGGCTGGCCACTTATGGAGCCTTCTTCCTCTGGTGGGAGCCGGAGAATATCGAGTTCTGGATCGCCAGCCTACCGGCCTTCTACCTGCTCTTGGTGCTATGCCTGACAGACCGCGTGCGGTTGGGGGTGGGCGTGGCTCTGGCGTTGGTGATGCTGGGCATGAATGGGGTCGCGATCACAGACCGGGGCGATGCGCGTACCGACCTACAGCGTCAGATTGCCGGGGCGCTCGCCCTCCAGAGTGGGCCGGGCGACCTGCTGGTGGTACCGGACGGGTTGTTGGAACTCTACCTTCCCTACTATGCGCAGCGTGAGAACCTGACCGGCTTGACCCAGGCGATGAACCAGAGCGGGGCGGATTGGGATCTGGCCTGCCAGCGGCTGCATGAGCGGGTCGAGTTGACCTTGGCCAGTGGCTATGGGGTGTTGCTGGCGGACGAGGCGCTGACACCCCAGCCAGCACCGCTGGGCGAGCCACCGAGCATGATGGAGCGTTTTGGATTGGATTCTCAGCAGGTGGGTGCATGCTACGCACCGTTGCGAGGAATGATGGTAGCGGTCAATCTAGGGGCGGGATTACCGGGCTACCAGCGCATTGCGACCGTCCATGATCTTGCTGAAGCGGGAGGCTGGGACTTCCGGCAGGGTGGATGGGGGTGGCGCTTTGATGGGGGGCATGCGCAGCACATTGCGGAGCGAGGTTGGCAACTCCAGCCCGGCGTAGATGCCGGGTTGCGCAGCCCACCCATGCAACTCGATCCAGATCGAGTGGCGGTGATCGAGGTACGTATGGCAGCGAGCACCAGCAACCGCGAGGCGCAACTCTTCTTTTTGGATGGACAGGGGCAAGCGAGCGAAGCGCGGTCTATCCGGTGGCGTCTCGTGGCGGATGCAGAGATGCACACCTACCGATTAGAGGTTGGGGTACACCCAGGGTGGGATGGGGTCATCGGTGGGTTACGGCTCGACCCGGTGGAGGTAGGGGATGGAGGGGAGGTATGGGTGGAGTCTCTACGGTTTGAACTGCCCGAAGAGATAGACCGCTAAGGCCACTCCAGAACTGAGGGCAACGAGGAGCTTGATGGCCAGAGGCAGCGCAGAAGGAGAGATAAACGCCTCGATCAGGCCCGCGATGATGAGCAGGGGCACACAACCGAGGATGAGGTAGAGGGCGCGGCGGGCGGCGAGGACGAGGGCTGCACGGCGGGTGAAGAGGCCAGGATGGAGCAGCGCCCAGCCCAACTGGAGGCCCGCGCCACCGGCGATAAAGATCACACTCAACTCAATGACGCCGTGGGCAGCGATGAAGCCCCACAGGTTTGTGGCGAAGTCGAAGCGTTGGGCTGCACCAGCGACAACACCGAGCATCAGCCCATTACCGACCAGCACCATCAGGGTATAGATACCAAACGTGACACCGCCCGCGAAGGCACGGAAAGAGACACCGATATTATTGGTCATAATCTCGGCAGAACTAAGGCTCCGGCCATCGCTATTAATTCTGAGCCACCACTCGGTACCGGCCTGGATCTGCGCGATGACGTGTTCGGCGCCGGGGAGCAGGATAGGGCCGATACTCGGATCGCGGAACGTCAGGACAAAGGCGAGCAGGGCGGGGATGAAGAACATGAGGAACGAGGCGAGGCTAAAGCGCCAGGTCTCACGGAAGGTACGCGGGAAGGTATGGGTAAAGAGGGCGAAGAAGCTGGCAAGGCTTCGTGTATCCTCGCGATAGATCGCGGCGTGGCCGCGAGCTACGAGGGTATTGAGGTAGGTACTGACGGGATGCTGGGGGAAATCGCGGCGTGCGAGAGCCAGATCGGAACTAGCTTGGCGATAGAGACGCCCAAGCTCATAGATCTCATCAGCGGAGAGATTGAAGAGGCCGGTGGCGCTCCGAGCGAGGAGCGCATCGAGCCGTTCCCAGTGGGGGCGTTTGCGTTGAACAAAATCCTCGGCGCGCATAGGCAAATCTTCTTATGAAGCGAGCATCAGCGTACCAACCTGTAATGGTGCATCGGCAAGGGCAGTTGGGAGCACACCGGGTTGGGGGCCAACGAGGCGCACCTGGAGGCCGGGTACAGCCTGGATGAGCTGCCACATCAGATCGAGTTTACTGCGCATACCCCCGGTGACATCAATCGCGTGGGAACCGGCGGCATTATCGAGCACATCACTGATATTGGATGCGTTAATCAGAGGGATACGTTCGGCATTGAGATCGACACATGGATCAGCGGTATAGACCGCATCCTCACCAACGAGGATAATGCGTGAGGGGCGCAGATCGCTCTTGGTAGCGAGGTGAGCGAGGAGTTGCTCGGTAGAGATGATCGCGCTACCCTGGGTCGTATCGAAGGCCACATCACCATGGATAACGGGGCAAAGGCCAGCATCGAGCGCCAGTGCGAGGTGGCTGGTATCCCAGGTAGCGATCTGGCCAGCGGCACTGACGAGGGTGGCGGAGGGTTGGAGTTGGAGGGCGGGCACACCCGCTTCGAGCAGTGCATCCACGACGATACGATTGAGTCGTAGGGCGGCTCCAGCAGTCAGGGCAAAGCCCATCCAATCATCAGTAGGAGCAAGGCCACGATGAACCCCATACTTCGCAGCATAGTGGTGGCCGAAGGAGCCACTCCCGTGGCTAATAATCAGGCGTAGGGCGGGATGCGCGGCACGTGCCTGGGCAATCTCGGTGGCCAGACGGGCAATCAGGGGCATATCTGCCGCTTCGCGCCCCGACTTATCGGTAATGACCGAGCCACCCAACTTGATAAACGTATACATAGTAGCACCTAGAGCTAATTGGGGAAGAGCAGCAGCACCGTGAGCACCGAGATACCCCAGAGCAGCACACTGCCTGCCAGGGGCATATCCTTGAGCAGCAACTCATCGGGCGCACCGCCCTCATTACGGATATAGATCAGGTAGAGGTAGCGGAAAATGGCATAGATGACAAAGGGAATCGTTGCCATCAGCATAGGGTAGGGTTCCTGCGGTGCAGCCGGAGCCAGAAATGCCGTCACGCTATAGGCCATAATGATGCTGGCAGTGACAATGGACATCATCTGGTCGAGCATGGGCAATGAATACTCCTCAAGAATGCGGCGATGTTCACCGGCATGGGAATCGAGGAGCATAATCTCGTGGCGGCGCTTACCGATACCGAGGAAGAGGGCGAGGAGCAGCATACAGAGCAGGAGCCAGGGGGTGATCAGGATATTGAGAACAGCAGCACCGCCAAGGGCGCGCAGGACGAAACCTGCCGCGAGGATGAGAATATCGAGCAGGACGACATGTTTGAGCCAGTAGCTATAGAGAAAGCCCTGGATGAAGATATAGAGGCCAATGACGAGCAAGAAGTTGAAGGAGGGGTCGAGCAGCCATGCTGCTGGCACAGCCACGCAGATGAGGACAATCGCAGCGACCACACCAACCATCGGGCTGAGGCGTCCGGAGGCGAAGGGGCGGTTGCGCTTTTTGGGATGGGCGCGGTCTTTCTCAATATCTACGAGATCATTAACCAGATAGATACCACTTGCGGCCATACAGAAGATAGCAAAGGCCCCGATAGTCTTGAGCAGGGGCCAGGGATCGTTCCAGAACTGCCAGAGGCGTTCTTCGGAGAAGGCCAGAGCAGCGAAGACAAAGACATTCTTGACCCACTGACGTGGACGCATGGCGCGCAGGAGTTCAGCAAACATCTTGGGTACACTCGCGGCCTGGGCCGCTGTGGTGGAGAATTGGCTCATGTGACCTCGACCGGTTGGCGATCATGGGTATTGTTTCGATGTTGATTGTACCTGAGTGCTTACGGTGATGCAAATGTGGGGTAGCATAAATTGCCCCTTGACAGGGCGGGCTGAGGGGCGTAAATTCTAACACTATGCATGAATTACTGATTGCCACCCACAACCCCGGCAAGTTGCGCGAATTTGCCACGATCTTTGACGGGTTAGGGCTGACGTTACGCACGTTGGACGATCTAGGAATTGATACCGAGATTGAGGAGACAGGAACAACCTTTGCCGAGAATGCACGTTTGAAGGCCGAGGGCTATATGGCGTTGAGTGGCCTACCGACCTTGGCGGATGATAGTGGGCTAGAGGTTGCGGCATTGAATGGAGCGCCGGGGATCTATTCGGCGCGGTACGGTGGGGTACAGGGTGCGGCGCAGTTGGCCTATTTGCTGGAGCAGATGCGTGACATCCCCTGGCATCAGCGGCTGGCGCGCTTTGTCTGTGTGATCGCGTTGGCCCGACCGGGTGTCCCGACAGTATTTGCCGAGGGCAGCTTATCCGGGGTGATCGAGATGGAGCCGCGTGGGAGTGGTGGGTTTGGGTATGACCCACTCTTCTACTTGCTTGATGACGACAAGACGCTGGCTGAGGTCTCAGCGGAGCGTAAGAACCAGATCAGTCACCGCGCTGAGGCAGCACGCGCAGCGCGGCAGATACTTAGTGGTAGTAGGAGTTGAAGAGGAGTACCGTATCAATGCCGATTGCAAAGATGGACTACATCTGGTTCAATGGTGAACTGGTAGAATGGGACAAAGCGACGCTCCATGTGATGGCGCATGTAGTTCACTATGGATCAAGCTTCTTTGAGGGCTTACGCTGTTACGAGACGCCGCAAGGGGCGGCGATCTTCCGTTTAACGCCGCATATGCGGCGGTTGATCGATTCGGCGCATATCTACCGCACCAAGATTCCCTATACATTGGAAGAGTTGGTGGCGGCGGTCAAGGCCACGGTCAAGGCCAACCGGCTGCGGGCGGGCTACATTCGTCCGGTCGTCTACCGGGGCTATGGCGAGATTGGGGTGAACCCCCAGAGCAACCCGGTGGAGGTAGCGATTGCCACGATAGAGTGGGGCAAGTACCTTGGTGTCGAGGCGATGGAGCAGGGTGTGGACGTATGTGTCTCATCGTGGA
>RRYU01003886.1_pt1 | contig 19599 bp, 16 predicted proteins | sample 2162651 | NCBI WGS metagenome assembly RRYU01 (sample SAMN10267283, study PRJNA491782) | microbial mat metagenome | isolation source: biomat in the production well | place: Japan: Minami-Kanto gas field, natural gas well KTG3 | collected 2017-06 | reverse complement strand
GTCGTTCATGTAAAGACTGGGATTTGCCTCCGGCAGGGTGGAAGAAAGATCTTTTTCTCAAAAAATTTCCCCTACGGGGAAATTTTTTGAGAAAAAGAATAATAAGGTACCGCGCTGCCGTCTATCGTGCCGTTCGATGTGTCGAACGGCATAAGAATCTTTTTCCAGAACGTTTTAAAAAAGAGCAAAAACTTACACGTTTTTACATGCAAATTATACCTATCTAATAGACAACTTAGTACCTCGTTTTTTATTATATGTATACTTATATGCATAATGGAGTAAAGTAATGGCACCTCATACCCATAGATATTCAAAGCCCAGGCTTTTGCATAGCATCTTGTTACTTTTGCTGACGATGATTCTGGTAGCATGCAGTGCCCCGCCTGAAGCATCACAAGCATCTATCGTGCTGGCATCGGCTACACCGGAACCAATTGCTATGCCTGATACACCTGATACACTTGATCCAACCAATACACCTGTGTCCATATCTACAGCAACTGCGCTACCGCCCACACCGGTTGCCCCCACGTCGATGCCACCGACGCCCACAGCGGTGCCCCTGACACCGATTATACCAACCGCATCCGCCGAACCAACCGTACCAATAACACTACCAGCTAATCAAGCGCAGAGTGGCGAGATCCTGTTTTTGCGCGACGCAACTCTGATGGCCTACAATCTCGATACCAGCCAGGAGCGCCAGATCGCAACTGATGTACATTCCTTTGCCGCGACGCCGGATGGTCGTCTGCTGGCACTTGCGCGTGACAATGAACAGACACACGACCTATGGCTGGTTGACCGCAGTGGCGATGAACTACGTCAGGTCACCAGCAACGACCGCATAGAGAGCAGTCTTTCGTTTGCACCAGACGGACAAACCCTGGCCTATGCTGCATCGACAATTCCTCTTCAGCAGCCACTAGACTGGCATGCGTGGGCGGCATGGTGTGGTTCGAGTGAAGTACACCTGCTGGATATGACTACCAACCGCGAGACAACGCTGGCAGAAGGATGTGATCCGACCTTTTCACCCGATGGACAACGCATTGCGTTTGCTACTCCCCCAACCGACGTAGGCGATAACGATGCTTTTCCCATGATGACCAACGCTATTCGCCTGATCAATCGCCAGGGTGAAAATGGCTGGAACTTTGCGCGTGCCGATGGGAGCAGCGGTGACCCCGATAGTGGCCTGCTGGTATACGCGCCTACCTGGTCTCCCGACAGTAGTCAGGTAGCCTATCATCGTTTTATAGGCTATCGTGCGCTGGTTGACCTGAATATGTCTGAGATAGGGGGATCATTTGAGGGCAACGGCGACCTGTTGAATCTCGGCGCAGGCTGGCTACGCCCACCCTCTTTTGCACCCGATGGCACATCAATGGCAATTGTAGAACATAACTTTAGCGATGCACGTGGTTTTAGTGGCTATGAAGCCTGGCGTATACAGGTATTGCGTCTGGGCGATTCTGATACCGTCTTTATGCCGGATGGTCAGGCAACCACCAGCGCCACAGTTGTTGATAGCCTGAGCCGTGTTACCAGCGCAGCCTGGTTGCCTGACGGAACGACCCTGGTAGTACTCCTACCAGCAGGCTGGAGTGCCGACATTCCGCCTGATATGCCCACCTTTGAAAATACATCGCCAGGCGATCTGTGGCACTGGGGGCCAGAGGCAAAGCCCGACCGGCTCCTGGTCAATCAGGTTGATTTTGCTTCACCGCTGCTCTGGCTGCCGCCAGCATTATAGAATAGGACGCATACCCAGAGAAGAGCAGCACATGATATAATGCGGTCAAGAGCAAACGCTACTAGCCTGAATGAAGTGAGGAGTCGATGCAGAACCTGTGGCATGAGATGGAACCAGGACCGAATATACCGGAAATTATCAATGTGATTGTCGAAATCCCCAAGGGTTCGCGCAATAAATATGAGTTTCACAAAACATCCGGTGCCTTCAAGCTCGATCGGGTTCTCTATTCTCCCGTACAATATCCAGGAGATTATGGCTTTACCCCCCAGACCTACTACACTGACGGTGACCCGCTGGATGTGCTCGTCGTGACTAACCTCCCCACCTTCACCGGATGTATTGTCGAGGCACGCCCGATCGGGATGTTCCGTATGCTCGATAAGGGCGACCCTGATGATAAAGTCCTGGCCGTGTTGCATTATGATCCGTTTTTTAATGATTTTACGGATTATACGCAGTTGCCACAGCATTATTTGCGTGAGGTAGAACACTTCTTTACCATGTATAAAGACCTGGAAGGAACGCGGGTTGAACCAGTCGGATGGGAGAATGCCAGTTACGCAAAAGAGCGAATTGAGTTTTCGATCAACTACTACTGGGATATGCGCGCCGGTCGTTTGAATAAGAAGGCTTAGGCCACAAGTAACATGCCCTCTCGAAAAAAGAGATCAGCACCCATGCAGCGAACCGCTTATTCTGCTGGAGGTGTCATTTATCGGATCAGCGCTGACCGGATCGAGGTCGCGCTGATTGCCACCAATGCCGGGGGTCGCTGGGGTTTGCCCAAAGGTCATGTGCGCCGTGGGGAAACTGCCGAAGCTGCCGCTGCGCGCGAGATTGCCGAAGAAACCGGCCTCGAGGGTGAGATCGTACGTCATCTGGCGACGATCGAGTACTGGTTTCGGGCCGGTTCGGCGCGTGTGCATAAGTATGTAGACCTGTTCTTACTACGTTATGTCACCGGCGAGGTGGTGCCACAGCAAACTGAAGTGGATGACGCACGCTGGTTTAGTCTGGATGAGGCGCTACGGCTGGCATCCTTTGAACGCGAGCGCGATGTGTTATCCCAGGTTCAGCTGCTTTGGGAACAAGATATATTGACATGACCAGTCATCAACAACCAGACAGAAACCAGCAGCCACTGCCAGACGCAGAGGGCCATATCGATCCGCCAATTGCACACTCAATTGATGTGCAAGTGGTCGACATATTTGCGGAACGGGTCGACCTGGCCCTGGTCAAGCAGGTGATTGGTGCTGTTCTCGATCAAGAAGGTGTGGCCCAACCAGTCGAAATCAGCGTGCTGATAACCGACGATGCTGCGTTGCATCAGCTCAATCGTGACTATCGCGGCGTCGATGCACCTACCGATGTTCTTTCTTTCGCCGATGACCCGCAGAGCGCATTTGTTACTGCACCAGGGAGTTTGCACTATCTGGGTGATATTGCGCTTTCGTATGAACGGGTTCTGGCTCAGGCAGACGACTATGGCCATTCACCCCAGCGTGAACTGGCTTATCTGGTTGCCCACGGTACGCTCCATCTGCTGGGGTATGACCATGAACGTGGCGCTGCAGAGGCAGCGGCGATGCGCAGCCGTGAAGAAATGGTGATGATGTACCTGGGGCTGGGACAGTCTCGCTAATGTAAAAATAGCCAACCGGTAGGGGCGGGTACGGGCGACATATATGTCGCCCGTACCCGCCCCTACCAACCCCTTTTCATCCCGGTGGTGTGCGCCTCGCGCATGGATGTCTAACACGCGGAAAGAATTATGATGTCAAATTACGGATTTGATCTCTTACGCGATCAAGAAATTCCGGAACTTCATACGTATGCACGTCTCTGGCGACATAGCCAAACGGGCGCGGAGTTGCTCTCGCTGGAAAACGACGATGATAATAAGGTCTTTGGCATTAGCTTTCGTACACCACCTGATGACTCGACTGGCGTTGCGCATATTCTGGAACATTGTGTTCTGTGTGGTTCACGCAAATACCCTTTGAAAAAACCGTTTGTCGAGTTGCTCAAAGGTTCACTCAAAACCTTTCTCAATGCCTTTACTTACCCGGATAAAACGTGTTACCCGGTAGCCAGCCAGAATCTGCAGGATTTCTATAATCTGATCGATGTCTATCTGGATGCTGTGTTCTATCCACGTCTGACGCGGTCGATTTTCGAGCAGGAAGCCTGGCATTATGAACTGACCCATCCTGACGATCCCCTGGTATTCAAGGGGGTGGTCTTCAACGAGATGAAGGGAGCCTATGCCTCGCCAGAACGTTTGATCAGCGAATACTCACGACGATCGCTCTTTCCCGATACGACCTATGGCGTGTCATCAGGTGGCGATCCGCAGTATATTCCTGACCTGACTTATGCACAGTTGACTGGCTTTCACCGGGCGTTCTACCATCCCTCCAATGCACGCATTTTCTTTTCCGGCAATGACGACCCTGCCGAACGCCTGCGCCGTCTCGATGCCTATCTGAGTGCTTTTCAACACCAGGCAGTTGCATCAGACATTCCCTTACAGCCATACTTCGACACCCCCCGATGGTTTACCCAACCATATAGTGTCGATCCTGACGGCAACGACACAAAAAAGGCGATGACTACGGTCAACTGGCTGCTGAACGAGACAACCGATGCGCAGATCGTTCTGGGGTTGAATATCCTGACGTATATCCTGGTAGCCACGCCAGCTTCGCCCTTACGCAAGGCACTGATCGACTCGGGGCTGGGTGATGATCTGATCGGCGGCGGGTTGTCTGACTCGCTGCGCCAGGCATACTTTTCAACCGGTCTGAAGGGCATTGCTATCGAAGATGCTCCCAGGGTTGAGGCGTTAATTATGCAGACCCTGGCAGATCTGGTCGAAGGGGGTATAGAAGCAGATATGGTTGCCGCGGCGCTGAATACAATTGAGTTTCGGCTGCGCGAGAATAATCCCGGCGCATATCCGCGTGGCCTGATACTGATGCTGCGGGCCCTGGATACCTGGCTGTATGATGGTGATCCATTTGACGCTCTGGCATTTGCAGCACCGCTAGAGGCAATCAAGACGCGGGTCGCTAGCGGAGAACGCTATTTTGAAAACTTGATCGCGTCTTCTCTGCTGCATAATCCCCACCGGACGACTATGGTACTGCAACCTGACCCTGCTCTACGGCAACGTGAGGTCGCTGCAGAGCAAGATCGCCTGGCCCAGGTACGCGCCACACTGAGTCAGGCCGATATACAGGCAGTGATTGAAAATACCCAACAGCTTAAGCAAGCACAAGAGACGCCTGATCCACCTGAAATTCTGGCAACCATGCCCATGCTCACATTGGCGGATATAGACCGTCACCAGAAAGAGATCGCACGAACGGTGGAAGAACAGGCTGGCGTCACAGTCCTGCGCCACGACCTGATCACCAACGGGATTCTCTATCTGGATGTAGGATTTAATCTCGATGCTCTGCCTCAAGAGCTAGTAGCATATGTTCCTCTGTTTGGGCAGGCGCTCTTAGGAATGGGCACGGAACGCGAAGACTTTGTACAGGTGTCACAGCGCATCGGGCGTACCACTGGTGGTATCTATTCACACGCTTTTAGCTCAGCGACACGGGATATATCAGATAGTGCAACCTGGCTGTTTTTGCGCGGCAAAGCTGTCATCACGCACGTTGAGGATCTGCTCAATATCTTGCGCGATGTTTTGCTGACGGTGCGCCTGGATAATCCAGAACGCTTCCGCCAGATTGTGCTAAAAGCTCGTGCGGGGAAAGAAGCCGGAATCATTCCCAGCGGCCATGCCTATGTAGGTACACGCCTGCGTGCCCACTTTAACCGGGCCGATTGGGTTGGCGAGCAGATGAGCGGCATAAGTCAGCTTTTCTTTCTGCGGGAGTTGGAACAGGCTGTCAACCACGACTGGCCAACCGTGCTAGCCAAACTTGAACAGATTCGCCAGATCCTGGTCAATCGTGAGGCCATGCTGTGCAATGTAACAGTCGACGGCCAATCCTGGGAATCGATTGCCCCCACACTGAGCACATTTTTATCCAACCTGCCATCGGCACCCAGGCAACCCGCGCTATGGACACCAGCACCGGAATTATCTGATGAAGGACTGACGATACCTAGCGGAGTGAACTATGTTGGCAAGGCGGCCAATTTATATGAACTGGGATATCATTACCATGGTTCGGTCAAGGTGATTACAAAATATCTGCGGAACACCTGGCTCTGGGAAAAGGTACGCATTCAGGGTGGCGCGTATGGATCATTCTGTGGCTTTGATCGCCATTCTGGCATATTGACTTTCACATCGTATCGCGACCCGAATGTGCAGCCAACGCTGGATGTATATAATCAGGCCGGTTCTTTTCTGCGCGATCTACAACTGAGTGAGACCGAGCGCACGCGTGCAATCATCGGCACGATTTCCGATGTTGATGCCTACCAGTTACCCGATGCACAGGGCTATACATCGCTGATTCGGTATGTTATAGGCGAAACCGATGCAACCCTTCAGCAGCGCCGTGATGAGATTCTAGCTACAACAACCGCCGATTTCCACACTTTTGCCGATGTGCTGGATCGTGTCAGGCAGCATGGGCGGATAGCTGTTTTGGGGACGCATGAGGCAATTCAGGCTGTCAGGAGAGTCCATCCCGGACACTTCACGGTGACGAAGGTGTTGTAAGTACAGCAGTGGCAGTGCGGCGGGCTACATCGGCCCAGTTGCAGGTTGCCTGTACATAGGCATACCCCCGCTCGCCCAGAGTAGTACGCAGATCCGGCTGAAGCAAAAGCAGATCCAGGGCGGCAGCAAAACTGCCAAAATCATGAAACAGCAGGCCTCCAGAACTACGCCGGCAATGGTCACTGGTTACAGCACAGGCGGCATTGACCAGCGCTGGCGTACTTTGCAGCCAGGCTTCCATCAAGACAATGCTAAAGCTTTCGTAGATAGATGGCTGCACAAAAATATCAGCCGCAGCATAGGCATCATGCTTGCTCTGTTCATCAAGATACCCCAGGTCCATCACCAGGGCGTCTGCCCCCTGCGGCAGAGCCAGATCACCACGACCAGCCAGCAATAGACGGAGGGGTAGTCCACGCCTGGCCCAGTACTCGCGCACATAGGCCAGCAACAATCCCATATTCTTACTTTCATCACGCCGCCCGACATAGAGCAGCAGATAGGGATCGTGCCGGTATGTATGCGGCTCAAGCGCATTGCCCAGAGGATATCTCTGACGAAAGGCTGCTGCATCGCCACGCGGTGTCAGGTCGATACCTTCACCAGCTACATGGATACGTTCTGCTGGCAAACCATACAGTTGCTGCACCAGCTCAGCTTCGGGGAAGCTATTCGCCAGCACACCACAAACACGGCTGAAGAGATAGCGATAGGTTGTGTAATAGGCATATGGTTCATCGTGCAGGCAGGGCAGCAGAAAACTACGTTCCGGTATTAGCAACGCCCCCCAGAAAGTTGTTGGGAAGGGATAGGGCAGAAAGATAAACCGGGTAGATCGATCGGCAGCCAGAATAGCCGCATACAGTTCATCGCTATTCAAAAGTGTGCCTAACAGGCGTAGTTCGTGTGTGGCAAAGCGATCCAGGGGGGGCAACAGGTGGGGATGATCACGGAAAAAGTACGGGATACCTCGCTCATCGGTAGTAGCAGGCCGAAAACGCCAGATCGGCAGCCCATCCAGTTCGGCAGGGCCAGGCGCATAATAGGCATCAGCGCCGGGGTGAAAAGCATCACGGCCAGTACTGGACCAAACACTCACCTCAACGCCAATCGCATGCAACGCACGAGCCAGGCTACGTGCCTGTGTTTCTGCGCCACCAACGGTATCTGCGCCATACCAGGGTGTAACAATTGTGATCATGCGATGGTGTTATACCTATTAGATAACGCAGTAGGGCTGGCGAGCCGTATACGGGCATGCCGTCCATGCAATCTGCTGTTAGTCTGTGGCATTCTTCCGAATACCCCCTGATTGTCGCGCAGAGCGTGCAGCCACTTGAAAACGCACTGTGCCATCGATAGAAAGCAGAGCCGATAGGGTAGACGTAACAGCCGCATTAAAAGCGTTTTGCTGTTCAACAATCGGATTAATCAGCCAGCGGAGATAGCGACGCACCAGTTTATGCAACAGCGCAATGGCGCGCTGCACTGGCGTATGACCGTCCAACGGCCAGTGGGCATGCACATTCTGGTGAGCCGCCAGTTCGGCCATGAGTGGTCGCAACTGCATATCAGTCAACCCGGACACTGGTTCAGCACGCCCATGCGACTCAACGAGGGATTGCAGATCCTGGAAAGATAACCGGGACAGATCGGTCATCTCGGTGGCCAATAGATCAGAATTGCCTGCCTGATGCATAGATCCTGCGGCATGCGGCGAATTGCCAGAAAGATCGGTAAAGTTCTGCCGCGCATCGTCTGAAGAGTGATCCGAATGGATCAGGCGGGCATGTAACTCGGTATACGCTTCAACCTGGAGGCGCAACGTTCGCGCCACCACATCATTGTAGCGGTTCTGCTGCTCGACAATCGGATTAATATACCAGCGTAGATAACGCCGTACGACCTTATTGACAAAAGTAACCGCACGTTGAGGCAGCGTATGACCAGTCAGCGGCCAGTGTGCACTGATTACCCGCGTAATTTCAAGCTGCTCGATGCAGCGCTGCAATTGCTGTTCCAGAGCGCTATGCTCTGTGGTGGTTGTTTCGGCGTACAATTCCTGACGTCGAGTATGTACTTCAGTGCGAATATGCGCCAGGATGGCCGCTACATCTGGAGAATGTCTGGTCATAGTTTCGACGCAGAGCCTGCATATAATGAAGAATATAGGCACCTATTGTAGCATGGTTTGGCAAAAAGCCAGAATGCGGGCAACGTTCACATAACAAACCACCGCGTAAATCCTGTCATAAACACATATCCGGAGCAACAAATCGCTGCAAGTCCAATAGTTCCTGGCGCACATGCTGCAGTTGATCAGTCACTGAGTTCAGGCATTCCAGATTCGCTGCGATATCGTGGGTATAATCCAGCGTACCATCTGATGCCGCATGGTGCAACATTGTCGTCAGCGTTGTACTTATCTCAGCCATCATAGCCGACAAACGCTGCATCCGGGTGTGAAGTGATACACTACGCAAGGCCAGGGCCACATTGTGGCCAATCAGTTCAAGCAAACCCAGATGCAACGTCCCAAAGAGGTGTGAGCGGGTTGTTGTCACCGTAAGCACGCCTAAAATCTTATCCCCCCAGATCAACGGCACAGCCATGGCGCAGCGCGATGGCGCTTCATAGGTATCCAGCGACATAGATACCCAGCGCTGGTCGGTATCAGTTTCATCAATAATCAACGGGCGACGTTCCCGGAGTACCATACCGGCCAATCCATGATCGCGCACTTCGCAGGCACGTTCGGTAGTAGCAACAGTTCCATCACTCAGAAACAGTTGTGGCGAGTCACAATTGTCATTAGACACAATCAACAGGCTAGCACGCTCACCGCCCACCATAACCTGAACATGGGTAGTCAGACGCATAGACACTTCCTGCGGATTCAGGTGCCCACTCACAATCTGACGCTTGAGATTGAGAAGCTGATCAAGTGTCTCGGTGTTGGCCTGCACTTGCTGATGATACTGTACGATCTGTCCCTGGAGCGAGTTTTGTTCTACCACAACGCCCACCAGTTGCGCAATCATAAAAGCTAAAGCCCGTTCCTCGGAACTGAACGGCGTTGCACGCCGAACGACCAGCCGGCCGATCGGTTGCCCCTTAATGGCAATTGCCTGGCCAAGCAAATAGGCATCACTGCCGTGCGACACACTAATACCAGAGGGAATGGCAATCTCAACATCATGGGTATCCAGTAACTCCGCAGTGAGATCACAAAGTAACGGCAGCGGGTCATGCTCGTGAACCGCTTCGAAAAAGAGACCAAGGTTTTCAAGAATATAATGTAAACGTGCATCACTGTTACGCTGTATACCAGACCTGGTAGATTGTCCAGATGGTTGATTGTCAGGCCCAATAGCATGAGGAGTAATATTGTCAGGAATGTTACTGGCTATCACAGTCTTAGTCTCCTTCGAAGCGTCCGACGAGGATGGCATACAATACTTGCAATAACTCTTTTTTAAGAATTTATCAGATAGATATATGTCTGGAAGATTTTCAGCTACTAGCATAACCCGGCTATAGAGATAACGACATGTCTACGCATCTATGGTACTATCAATGCACTTGCAATCATATCGCCAATGCTTCACCTGGTGCGTCAGGTGTGGCATTACATATAGATCATCTAGCATACTTAGTTATATACCTGGCGGATTGCAATAACGTATCATCTATACGCTACCTGGGTGAGAAAAGCTTCATACTGTCTTGTCTATCAGGGAAGAGCAATGCATGATTCGTTGCTGGCGATTTATACAACCCTCCAGCGTCACTTTGGTACTAATCCAGACTGGTGGCCGATCTTTGGTTCTGATGCGCCCTTTGAAATACTGCTTGGTGCAGTGCTAGTTCAGCAGACACGTTGGGAAAATGTAGAAGATGCCATTTTGCGCTTACGTGCGGCAGAATTGTTATCTCCCGTGGCATTATCCAACGCTGCACCAGACGAAGTAGCAGCGTTGGTACGCCCGGCTGCATTCCCTACTCAGAAGGCTCAGGGAATTATCACCATCAGTACCTATCTGTGTACCCACTATCAGGGCAACACAGCCACCCTGCTTGATCAACCGTCGGCTGTGTTACGACGGGAACTGCTGGAATTGCCGCGTATCGGGCCTGAAACTGCCGATGTGATTATGTTATATGCTGGCAAGCATACCATCTTTGTGGTCGATGATTATACTCGCCGCCTGTTTGGGCGCGTTCAGCCTTCCAGTGGCATACATCTTGCCATACCCTTTGATTGGCAACATGCACGGTATGCCCAGGTTCAGGAACACATTGAACATGCTTTGTCAGCGATAGCCGTCGGTGAGTTGCTTCCCAGGCAATCTACCCCGATGACGCATCAGGCTCTGTATGCTGATTTTCATGCATTGATCAATGAGCAGTGCGTACGCTATTGCCTGGCCCGCAAGCCCCGCTGTGATGGACCTCCTGCGCGCCGGGTCTATAGTATCCAGGCAGAGCGTGAGTCTTACTTAGATCGACACGATGGTTGTCCTTTACGGGCAATATGTGCCTACTATAAACAGCGCGATTCATAACTGCACTGGATCGAACTTGGTATATAATAACCAACACAGTAGATAAAGCTATCTCTGTGGGGTTGTACCCCGAACATCTGGAGATACTGTAAAGGAAGGGAGTTCCACGCATGAAACAACTACGGTACGCTGTGTTTGTGCTTGGTTTCGTCGTCATGTTTGCGTTGGCCGGTTGTGCTGGCAATACGCAAGATCTGGCAGCATTGACCCCTGAGAGTGAGGCTGGTGCAGGTGAAACGGTTGCCGAAACACCGATAACCGAGGGTGGTGAAGCTACACCAGAGACCGCAGGTGAAATGGGACCCGTTGAGCCGACCGCCGCAGGTGAGGCTGCTATGGCCGAACCCACTACTGCAGGTGAGGCTATTGTTGTCGAACCTACCACTGCTGCTGAAGCTGCCGTGGCTGACCCGACTGTCGTTCCGGAGGTAATTACGGAGCCTACCGCTGCGGGTGAGGCTGTCACAGCCGAGGCTGGTGTACCTACAACTGCGCCAACAACAGCCGCAGCAGCGGCGACAGTTGCGCCAACTCAAGCAGCGGCGACAGTTGCGCCAACCCAGGCGGCTGCAACATCACAGCCTACTACGCCAGCGGAAGAGGGTACATCAACTGGTAGTCAGAGCCAGATCGTTACGATTAGCGCCGACGGTAGTCTTTCACCATCCAGCATTTCAGTTGATCCGGGTACACGCCTCAGCCTTACTATGGTGAACCTGAGCAGCAATGCTGCACTGCTGATGGTCAATGTGGGTAACGCTTCTTCGGGGATTAACATTCCTGCTGCTGCTCAGACGGAAGACAACACGGGCCTTACCCTGACCCCACAGGACATATTCGTGCAGTTTGATCAGGCCGGTACCTATGAGATTGCGTGCAGCCAGGGATGCAGTGGTAGTATCTCGATTGAGGTCGGTGGTGGTGCATCTGCCGAGCCTGCTACTACGCCAACTGAATAGTTTGTAAGCACACACAGTTGATGATCACAGCGACATCGTAGCCGGTGTTTGATACGTGTAAGATGGAGATGTCATAAGAACACCCGGATAACATATCCGGGTGTTCTGGCTGTCTAAGACATAGTTGGGCAAACAGATCCTATCCTTGAACCGTTCCTGAAGCGGTGGAAGCACTGGTTGTTTTACGTACCCGCTGACGGAAACGTTTCCAGATCCAGCGTGCCACGAGCAGCAGCGGTAACCAGACTGGCGTCCATACTAGCAGTACAATTGCCAGGTTAATCAACCCCTGACCAAGTTCAATCAAACTGCGTAGAGCATCACGCGCCACGGCCAGCGGATGCCATGAGCCGGCGCTGACAATCGGTATCACTGGAACAGGCATAAGATACACATTCACGGTTGACAGGGCTGCGCTCCGTTGGAGATACTGCATCCGTCCACGGATCTGCTCGATTTCACCTTGCACATCACTCAGGGCGCTGTTCACCTGGAGCGCATCCTCAACTCGGGTGGCCTGGTCTAGCAGGGTAATCAGACGATCACGGGTGGCTTCGAGGTTACGCAAACGCGCATCCAGGTCGACGAACTCCTCGGTGACATCATCGCCACTTACGCTGCGTGAATGCACCTTCTGAGCCAACCCCTGTACGCCAGCAAGCGCTTCTTCAAAGCGATCAGCAGGTACCCGAAATGTTATGCGCGCCGTCATCTGATCGCTGTCTGTTCCACTGGTTTCAACACGCACAATATAGCCACCCAGCTCGCCTACGCGCGTGCGAATACTAGACTCGGCGTCGCGCACGCTGCTCACTTCCATCGACAGGTCGGCATTCTTGATCACCAACCGCTCAACTGGCGGCTGGCCTGACTGATTAGACATGGGCGCATTGGCAGCGGATTGCTCTGCTTCCAGAGCGGCACTCTGGGGTTCAAGCGCAGACATACCACCACTTGCGCCGGGGAATATGTCTGCTGAACTTTCATCCATTTCAGGGGCCATCGACTTATTCCCGGTTAGACCACCGCCACAGGCAGCCAGAGTGATGCCAAGGATCAGGCACAGGACGGTGATAACGAATGGGCGTTTCATGATGTGTGCTCCTTCTGATCATATCTATCTGTTTGTTGTACTACCTATCTAACGTCAGAGCACACTGTTTCGTTCCCACCAGGCCAGTCGATCACAGACCATAAATCAGTGTCTCACTGTTTCTTAAACACGAAAATATACTCGTGCTTAAAAATATAAAAGCCACCGACCAGGGCACGGTACTTCCAGAGTTCTTTCTGAGTGCGTTTACCAGTTGTATCCTCGAAGTTTTTTACAACAATACTCTTCAACAGAAAGCCGCGCCTGAGAACTTCATCCATGGCCCGAAAGCCCAGAGGGATCCACTCACCTCTGGCATACTTATCGCCGATAACCAGCACAAGATAACGCCCGGAGTCTAACACTGGCCTGATCGTATCAACAACCGTGCCGATCATTTCTAGAAAAGCCGTTACCGAAGGCGCATTACTAAGATCGTGCGGATGTTCACTAAACTTGATGATATCAAAATAGGGCGGATGCATTATGACAAGTTGAACATGCTGCTGGTTGTATGGCGCAAGTAAGGCGGCAATATCAATCGCTGTGCTATCACCAGTAACAATGGTGCTGACGACCATGTGGGGATCAGGTTCGTTGTGCAGCAGCTGGCGGGCATGGTCGGCGACATGCGGCTGGAGTTCAATGCCAAGACTATGGCGGCCCAGTCGCCGCGCTTCGATAAGTGTCGTCCCAGAGCCAGCAAAGGTATCCAGCACCCAATCGCCCTTTTTCGTGTATCGGCGCATCATCTGATAGGGGATCTGGGGAATAAAATTCCCCCAGTACCCGGCTGTATGCCCTCCTGTGCGATCCCGACGTTCCACAGTCCACAGGCTATCAGTCAGGATATCGTCGTACTCTTTCCAGCGATACAGATTAATATCATTGATTGCACTGGTTTTTACCTCGCTGATACTACGCGCCAGACGTTCCAGGTAATACTGGGCACGTTCCAGGGTATAAGCCGCGGCAATCTGATCCAGTTCTGCGAGAAGATAGGTACGGGCAAATTCAACCTGATCCTCTGTGGCGAGTGGCACATACAGGGGGCTATTTGCATCAAGGATCTGATTACGCAGATGGCCAATGCCGTCACGGAGTACTTCGACAGAAACAGCCTGTAGGAGTCGATCAACAGCCTCAAGCAATGACACACGATGTAGACGCAAAACCGTTTCAAGGCGCTGGTTTGAATCATCATCAGCGGGGAACATGGGCGCGGGAGCGTCATCCTGCATAACCAACGATCCTTATGTTTGTTTATGTGGGCGATATGAGGAGCATAGTCTACCAGAGGATGCAGCTTGAGACAACTTTTAGAGAGAGGATATAAACTAAGACATGGTTCATGGTTACTGTACCGTTTGGTTGGATGATACGCCCTCTCCCTGAAGGCTATGCATTACCCACCCGCTGGGGGCGCGCGGGCCTCCGGCCCGCGCAAAAAAGAGTTTTCGGTGTGGTGTGGCGGCTTTGCCGCCACACCACACCGAAAACTCTTAATCTCGAATGTATAGCCCCGTTTCCCTCGCCCCTGCACGGGGTCGGGGCCAGGGGGTGGGGTGATTGACGCGACCACTCTGTCTGTGCTATGTCCAGTAACATGGTCACGGCTGAAACCATGTCTAATGTGAAAATAGCTGATGGACGGTAGGGGCGACCAGCCGGTCGCCCCTACAAGCCCATTTTCATGCGAACGGTGTGCGGCGTAACCGCATGGGGCCTCACGTAAAAATAGCTATGTGTCACGCCAGAAGGCATTGCCACCTATTGCTGCCCCACCAGTTGCTGGCGCTCTTCGGCAGTAATCAGATTGAATTGCCCCTCACGATTAAGATAGATCATTTCTTCGTTTTTGACCTGTACTACCAGATCAGCGGCTGTGTCTCCATTCATATCTGCTATACGCATCGTCACCGGAGTGAGATCTTCACCTGCACCAAACAGGTACGGCCCCGGCAATGAGCGGATCTGAGTCGTATCTCCGCCAGGAATCTCCAGCACAACGACCTGACGGTTGAGGTTCATAGCAATAAAGTGCGTTAGTGAGCCACCCTCGTCACCATGACCAACTGCCGCCGATAGATGAAAGGTGCGTGGATTACCATATCGCAGGTCGTTCAGTGTTTTGTTTCCCCAGGAGACTGCATGGCTCAAAAGAACATAGATGGCAAGGAGAGCCAGAATGCTCGTAATAAGATAAGCGAATGAACCGATACCGGCGAACTGAAAACTGATGAGAGGGCGGCGTCCGCCGCGTATTTCACGACTGGTTACGGCCATAACCATCACCTCCTGGATTGGGTTTCAAGGGTAGTAATACGATCTTTTGTTCTGAAAGAAGTATAGCAAAAGTTTAGGAAATCGTCAAGAACATTTTTGCTGCTAATTGTTCACCAGCAGGGGATCAAATGTTTCGGGCATGGTTTTACTCCCACGTAGCATCGCCAAAGAAGTCACCATGATCGCGGCGCAGAAAGACCTCAATTGCTGCGCGGCGATCACCCAGGCGAAAATGTGATCCATGGCCAGGGTAGCAGATCGTTTCGTCGGGCCAGGCTAGAATGATTGAGCGCAGTGTCTGCAGAGTAGTACGAAACCCCTCCACCGACCAGGTTTTGCCAGGGCCACCATCGAACAGGGTATCGCCCACAATGATCCGATGGTCATTGGCAGGCGCAAAGCAGAGCATATCTTCACTATGGCCAGGCGTATGGTACACATGCAGCGTGTGTGCGCCAACGGATATGCTATCGCCATGCGCCAGCCAGCGGTCTGCGTCGGGTGTAATCCCGCGTGAGCGCGGGCCGGGAAACGCCATCAAGGGTACACCCAGCGCGGCACGCATTTCATCAAGTGCCCCGACATGATCCACGTGGGTGTGGGTCAGCAGGATAGCCACTGGCGTGCTATCGGCAAGCATACCTTGCAGAGTGTCTGGTTCGGCCCCTGGATCAATCAGTACACTCTGGCGCGTGGTGGGACAGATTAATACGTAACTGTTCATAGGCCATGGGCCTACTGCACGCATACGAAGTTCCATGGCTGAAGTTGGTGTCGACATATAGTTCTCCTTGTATCGGGTTGGATTCTACTCCATGATACCAAAGAGTACGTGTTCATACATGCGGTCGTCACCCTCCCTGATTCGCCTACTTATTCACGATCGCGGGAGTGGCAGCAGCAGAAAAAGATATCCTCCGTGCCTCCGTGTCTCCGGGGTGAATGAGTTTCCCCAAACGTGAACAGTTACCGATTCAATCATATTTGACATACCATAACAATTCACCTATACTTTCCATGACCCCATACATAAGATAAAACCAGACAAAATAGTTCGGTGTTGAACTGTTTTTGGTTAATTCAACATAATACCAGGCAGTGTATTGCATGTTGAGAACGGTATTGTCGGGCGAGGGGTATAGGCAATCTGCGGCATACGCTGTATCAGCCTGTAAGGTTTGATCCTCTGGTCGCTTTCCTCATTTTACTAATATGTTTGATCATTATGCATCTCCCGGATTGGTAACTCTATACAGCAAAAAGCGCAGAGTGGCTGAGCTAACAGAATCGTTTTCTCTTACGCTGCAGCGTACTATGCCATTCCGCAAGCTCTCGATCCGTAAGCCAGATAAGAGACCAGACCTGCCGTTGGAACGGAGAATGGCGTATGTCTTTTTCCTATTAGACATGGTTTCAGACTGACCAGGATTACCGTATATGTCACGCACGGGGTGTGTGAATCACCCCACCCCTGACCCCCGCCCCGTGCAGAGGCGGGGGAACAGGACAGGCATCCTGGCGGCACACCCAGGATGTCTCATCTCCCCTCTCTCCCGGAGGGCTATACAATACCCACATAGTGGGGCGCGGGGGCCGAAGGCCCCCGTAAAAAATGTGTTTTCGGTGTAGTGTGGCGGCTTTGCCGCCACACTACACCGAAAACACAATGATCTCGGCGAGGCGCAGCCCCGCCCATACCTGTTGAAGGCGGTGATCTACCCTCTCTACCGCATCAGGATGCCAGCCGCGTAACTAGCGGAATAGTTGCGCTTGTTCTCTCCAGGCGTCTCGGTAAGAGCTTTATCGAGACAACAAAGGCCCTCGTGCTGCACTGCATAGTGTAGTCACACGGCCATTTTAACGGTGATTGCGTATGCACACCTAGAAAGTAGCAAATAAGCCCATGACCAGGCCATCTCATCACCGAGTACATCCCGGTATTAAAGATGCTCAGGAACAGCTTCAACAGGGTCGTATCAGTCGCCGCGAGTTTTTGCGTCTGGCAACATTGCTTGGGGCCAGTCTTTCAACTGCGTCCTTTCTGTCTGCCTGTAGTGGAGGCAATGGCGGTAGCTCGGCAGCGCCGACCGAAGCATCTGTATCCACAGAAGCAACCGCTCAGGTTGCTACAACTGGTGACATAATGCGCGGAGGAACCCTGCGAGTCGGTATGAAGGTACAGGCAGTCGATCATCCGGCCCGCTTCTCCTGGACTGAGACAGCCAATGTGTATCGCCATGTTTTTGAATATTTGACCGAAACCGATGCTGAAAATATAACCCATCCGTTGCTGCTGGAAAGCTGGGAAGCCAGCGACGATTTGACGGTCTGGACACTCAATCTCCGCCAGGGCATCAAGTGGACCAACGGCGATGAACTGGTGGCGGAGCATGTCAGATACAACTTCGAGGAGTGGCTCAACCCGGATACCGGCTCGTCGATTCTGGGTCTGTGGGAAGGTTTTCTGACCATCGATGGTGTTGAGGTGGTAGATGACTATACCATACGCTTGAATCTGCAAGCGCCCAAACTCGATGTACCCGAGAATCTTTATCACTACCCGGCCCTGATTATGCACCCCAGCTTTAACGGTGATGTGACAACCGGCACCAATCCGAGTACCGGCCCTTATACATTAGAAGAATATACGGTTGAAGGACGTGCCCGAGTCGTGCGCCGTGATGACTATTGGCAGATGGGCGATGATGGTGATCCGTTGCCTTATCTCGATGCGATTGAGTTTATTAACCTGGGCGACGATAAGACGGCCTATGTCGCTGCGATGCAGACGGGCGAAATCGATAATATGTACGAGGCCAATATCGAGAATGTGCTGGCTATGCGTGATGATCCTAATATTGTGATCTATGCGATTGATACCTCACAGGCGCGCGTGTTGCGCATGCGCGTCGATGAAGCACCATGGGACAACAACGATGTGCGTACGGCACTGAAGAAATGTCAGGATCGTGAGCAGATCCTGAGTGTCGCGTATGATGGTGAAGCCTTGATCGGCCATGATGTGCATGCGGCTCCGGTACACCCCGAATTTGCACCGATGGATGTTCCTGAGTATGATCCGGAGGGCGCAAAGGAACTGCTCACTGCTGCTGGCTATCCCGATGGCCTGGATGTGTCACTATCGATTGGTACAGGCTGGGCCGATGTTGTCGCCTATGCTGAAACATTACAGCAGGATGCCCAACCGGGTGGCTTTAATATCAGCCTGGACACGATGCCGAATACAGCTTATTGGGATCTCTGGACAGAGACGCCGCTGGGCATTACACCGTGGACACATCGCCCTCTGGCAGTGATGGTGCTGCCGCTGGCCTATATCGCCGATCAGGAGGGTAATCCAGTGCCCTGGAATGAGACACGCTGGGTCGACGAGGAGTTTACGACGCTGCTGCGCGAGGCTCAGGGGACACTGGATATAGAAGCACGACGCGAAATTATGGCCGACGTGCAACGCATCCAGCAGGAACGTGGCTCGATTGGTGTCGCCGTCTGGCAGCGTGTCTGGGAGCCGTTTAACCCGGCATTCCAGGGTGTGGTAGCGCATCCTACCCTGCATAACCAGTGGCTGCGCGTCTGGTATAACCCGGAACTTGATCCCTTTGCATAATATGCGCACAACGCACAACGCACAACTACTCTGCGTTGTGCGTTGTGCGCTTTAAAGTGGGAGTTTGGGCATGGCCAGGTATCTGGTTCGTCGCATCATTTTTCTGATCTTCACGCTGTTCTTTGTATCCATAGCGGTATTCGCCATATCAGAACTGGCCCCTGGCGATATTGCTACTAATGTGCTGGGGAATACGATCACGCCGGATCAACGGGCGTCGTTTAATGCCCAGAATGGACTGGATCAGCCTGTAGTCACACGCTATATCCGCTGGATGGTCGGAAGTGACTGGCAGGCCGCAGGCTTGATCGGCTATCCCTTGCAGCAGGTATACAACCCGGCCGAACGACGCACGGGCTGGTGGGCCGTTGCTGAAGATGGCACGCTCTTCCGCAATGGCACCTCCGATGGCGAGACGCTGTATCGGATTGAACGCACTATTCAGCCTGATGGAACGCTGAGTGCGCCCGTTGAGGTGCAACTCGACGATGCTGTCTGGACAACAAATGCTGAAGGAGAAGAGCTCTTCTGGGGCAGCGACGACGATGAGCGTGCCGCGGTGTGGGTCCGCGGGCGGCGACAGCAGGAGCAAAGACTGACCAAAGCGGGCTGG
>RRYU01021411.1_pt1 | contig 19617 bp, 13 predicted proteins | sample 2162651 | NCBI WGS metagenome assembly RRYU01 (sample SAMN10267283, study PRJNA491782) | microbial mat metagenome | isolation source: biomat in the production well | place: Japan: Minami-Kanto gas field, natural gas well KTG3 | collected 2017-06 | reverse complement strand
ACATTCCTGTCGATTCGGTGCCCGTCAATACCGTTCAGGGGATTATCAGCAGGGCGAAAAACAGTTTTATTCTGCCCGACCAGTTTTCCGCAAAGGCTTCGGACTATAACGGCCAGAAAGCTGCGCAGATCTACGAAGTGTATGCCCGCAAACTGCGTGAGAACAACGCGCTTGACTTTGATGACCTTCTCATAAAACCGCTTGAGCTTTTTCAGGCGCAGCCGGCGGTGCTCGAACAGCTCCAAAACTATTTCCGCTACATTCTTATCGACGAGTACCAGGATACAAACAAGGCACAGTACCTTGTCGCAAAATCCCTTGCCGCAGTTCATCGAAACATTTTCGTGGTCGGTGACGATGCGCAGTCCATTTACTCCTGGCGCGGCGCGGATATAACCAATATTCTGAATTTTCAGGACGACTACCCGGAGGCTTCGGTTTTCAAACTGGTGGAGAACTATCGCAGCACGCAGACAATTCTCCGGGCGGCGAACGGAGTCATCAGGCGTAACCGGAAGCAGATAGAAAAGGAACTTGTTTCCATGCAGAGCTCCGGCGAGCCGTTGACCCTTCTCGAATCGTTCAACGAGAAGAGGGAGGCCGAAAAGGTGGGGGAGCACATTCGAACATGGAAACTGACGAAAGGTTTCGACTTCAGGGATTTTGCGGTTTTTTACCGCACCAATGCCCAGTCGAGGGTTCTGGAGGATATTTTTCGTATGGACAGAATTCCTTACAGGATTTTCGGGAGCGTGTCGTTTTACAAGCGCAAGGAGATCAAGGACGCTGTCGCATATCTTCGGTTTATCCGCAATGATCAGGATACCGAGTCTTTGTTGCGTATTATAAATTTTCCGCCGAGAAAGATCGGAGAGGTCAGCATCGGTAAACTCCGTGATTATGCCGTTACGAATAACGTCTCGGTTTATGAGGCTATTCTCAGGGCGGAAGAGGCTGATTTTCCAGCAAGACTGCGTAATGCTCTTCAGGGATTCATCGCTGTTGTCGAGCAGTTGAAGGATATTGCAAAAGAGGGGTCGGTATATGATGTTCTCTCGGTTTTATATGAATCGACAGCTATTACCTCCTTGCTCCAGGCGGAGAATACTCCGGAATCCATGGCCCGATATGAAAACCTTCAGGAACTGCTTTCGATGGCAAGGGATTTTTCGGATCATAATGAAGGGACAAACGGTCTCAATGACTTTTTAAACGGAATTTCCCTGGCAACCGATTATGAAGAAGTCCAGGAGAGTGATAATTATGTTTCTCTGATGACGGTACATGCCGCCAAAGGTCTGGAGTTTCCGGTGGTCTTTATTACCGGTCTCGAGGAGAGGCTTTTTCCGCTCAATTATTATGAATCCGATGAGCTCGAGGAGGAACGAAGGCTGTTCTACGTTGCCGTGACAAGAGCAAAGCAGAAAGTTTTTCTTTCATGGGCCAAGAGCCGCTACTATTACGGACAGCCCCAGACGTGCATGAAGTCCATGTTCATCGATGAGGTTGACAGCGATATTCTCGTTACGGAAAGCGGTGGAAAGCAACATGCGGCGGTTTCTCCCGGAGAGAAGCAAAACGTTCGTCACTATAACGGCCGCGCTTCGGTGCCCTCTTCGGTTTCTGGTGGTAGCGAGCATGGTGGTCAACAGGAGAAATCTTCCGGGTTGCAATCGGGGATGAGGGTGCATCATACCATGTTCGGCCCCGGTATTGTTCAGGCTGTTCAAGGGAGCGGCGAAACCCAGAAGGCAAAAATCAAATTCAGAAATGCCGGTGAGAAAACGCTTATGGTGCAGTATGCCAATCTTACCGTTGAACAATAGTTTCAAGAGCATATGAAAATCCTTTTTGGCGTTCAGGGAACGGGAAATGGTCATATCAGCCGGAGCAGGGAATTGGTGACCAGACTGCGTGAGCTGGGACACGAAGTCGAGGTGATAATCAGCGGGCGAAAAGAGGAAGAGTTGAAAGAGATTGAGGTTTTTTCTCCTTTCAGGGTTTTAAAAGGCCTTACGCTGGTAACCTACCGTGGAAAAATGAACTATATCGAGACCATGTTCCAACTCGACTTCGGGAGGCTGATGTCGGATGTGTTCATGCTGGATGTGAACGGTGTCGATCTGATCGTTACCGATTTTGAGCCAGTGACCGCTATGGTGGCGAGAATGAAAAATATTCCTGCCGTGGGATTCGGCCACCAGTACGCTTTCCGGTATCAGGTGCCTATTGCCAGGGGGAATCTGTTTGAGCGCTATACGCTGCTGAACTTTGCGCCCGCACAGTACAACGCCGGTCTTCACTGGCATCATTTTAACCAGCCGGTATTTCCTCCTGTAATCCCCCAGAGTCTTTATGATGCCGGGGATGTCAAGGTGAAGGAGAACAAGGTGCTTGTCTATCTCCCTTTTGAGGAGGTCGAGGATGTATCCGGATTTCTGAATCCTTTTGATAATCATGAGTTCTTCATATACGGCAAGGTCAAGGAAGATCGTGATGATGGTCATCTTCGGTACAGGGGGTATTCACGCGAAGGTTTTCTTCGGGATCTTCAGGAGTGCAGTGGTGTTGTCTGCAACGCAGGTTTCGAGCTTCCTGGCGAGGCGTTGCATTTGGGGAAAAAGCTGCTTGTCAGGCCTCTTGACGGTCAGATTGAACAGGAGTCAAATGCCCTTGCAATTGAAGAGCTTGCCCTCGGCATGGCTATGCATTCGCTTGACGGAGACGTTCTCAGGGACTGGCTGGACAAACCGGACAAAAGCCCCATGGGTTACAGCAAAACCGTGAACTATATTGCCGAATGGATTACAAAAGGACAGTGGGAGGATTTGCCTGACTATGTTGAGGCAGCGTGGGCGGACTGTCTGATTGAGATCTGAAAGTTTTGGGGACAGACATGTTGAGGTTCGATGAAGTCATCCGTGCATATCTGCATGGTTATTTTCCTATGGCGGACCCGGAAGACGGGAAAGTATACTGGTGTCAGCCCCATAACAGGGCGATTGTTCCGTTGCACACCTACAAGGCTCCCCGGGTTGTCAGGACTTTGTTGAGAAAGGGGGCGTTCGACGTCTGTATCAACCGGGATTTCGGAACAGTCATTCGAAGCTGTGCCTCTCCCCGTGAAAAGGAATCCCAGACATGGATATCGGAAGAGATCATCGCGGTTTACACTGAGCTTCACGAAGAGGGGTTTGCGCACAGTGTTGAATGTTATTGCGGTGATGAGCTTGCCGGTGGTTTGTACGGGCTTGCAATTGGAGGTGCTTTTTTCGGTGAGTCCATGTTCTACAATATTTCCAATGCTTCCAAAGTGGCCTTCGATGGGCTGGTAAGACACCTTACGAGTAAAGGTTACGAGCTTCTCGACGCACAGATTATCAATCCTCACCTTGAGAATCTCGGAGCTGTCGAGATTGAACATGCTGCATATATGAGGCTTCTGGAACATGCGTTGCAGAAAAAGATCCGTTTTATATGAAGCCGGAAAATGGTACTTTTAATGCTCCAAGCCTGCAGTACGTATTCTCCGGTAACCTGTAGCAGGCAAATTCGGATTAAAACAGGAGACAAATCTATGTTGTCGAGGGAACTCGAAGAGGGTCAGTCACAGCCAAGGGTAATAATCTATTCGGGCAAGGGAGGAACGGGTAAAACCACAATTTCTTCATCCACGGCAGTGGCTCTGGCAAGAAAGAACAAGCGGGTGCTTATTATGTCTTCCGATCCGGCGCATTCTCTTTCGGACGTATTCAACATGTCTATAAGCCGAAACGAGCCTCAGAAGATCGAACAGAATCTTTACGGTCTTGAAGTCGATACCATTCATGAGCTGAAGAAAAACATGTCAGGCTTCCAGAAGTTTGTTTCTTCATCCTATCAGAACCAGGGGATCGACAGCGGCATGGCTTCAGAACTGACCACCCAGCCCGGACTTGATGAGATATTTGCTTTGGGAAGACTGGTGGATGAAGCGCAATCGGGTAAATGGGATGCGGTTGTACTCGATACTTCTCCGACAGGTAATACGCTGAGACTGCTTGCCTACCCGGAAATTATTATCGGGGGCAACATGGGAAAACAGTTTTTCAAGCTCTACAAGAGTATGTCTTCTCTTGCCCGTCCGATGGGAAAGAACTCAATTCCCGATGAAGAGTTTTTCAATGAGATCAATGTGCTGCTGAAGCAGATGGAGGATATCAACAAATTCATTCTCGGTCCTGAGGTTACCTTCAGGCTGGTTCTGAATCCTGAAAAACTTTCGATCCTCGAAACAAAAAGAGCCTATACGTTCGTTCACCTGTACGGGATCAATATAGACGGCATCGTTATCAACAAGATCCTGCCCACATCGAAGACGGTTGGCGAATATTTCGAGTTCTGGGCCGACCTGCACAGTAAATATCTGATGGAAATCGATAATTCTTTCTATCCGACTCCGGTGTTCCGCTGTCAGCTCCAGCGTACCGAGCCGATTGGTCCGGATGCACTGCATGATGTCAGCAAGCTGGTGTTCGGTGACCAGTCTCCGGATAAGATTTATTACTCAGGGAAAAACTTCTGGATCGAGTCCAAAAAAAGCGCACATGCAGAAGAGCATCTTGAAATGCTCTGTATTCGTATTCCCTTCCTGAAAGAGGCTGAAACCGTCGATGTGAAGCGGATGGGTACCGACATCGTTGTTACGGTGGACAGGGCTCAGCGAATTATTACCCTTCCAAGGGCACTGTACAGCCTGGAAATGGAAAAATATGTCAGGGAAGATGATCTTTTGAGGCTGGTGTTCAGGGAGGTTCCTGTTGATGAGGAAGAGATGGAACTGAACGTGAACAAGAACGTACTGAACAAGCTTCGTTCGTTGAGGAAAATGAAATTCTAAAGGGAGTTTTCTTGACGATACATTGTGGATTTGGCTGTATTCTTTGTATCTTCTCCTTTTAAAATATTAATTTTACAGGGATTTTTGCCCCGGATAACTGTTAAAAGAATCAGCTTATAACATGCCTGATAAAGCGCATTACGGTCTTTTGAAAGGAAAGAAAGGGATTGTTTTCGGCCCTCTGGATGAAAGCAGCATCGGATGGCAGGTTGCTCTCCATGCCTACCATGAAGGGGCTGAGATTGCAATTTCCAATATAGCGACGGCACTTAGGTTTGGTAACATCAATGAGTTGGCGGAAACTTGCGGCAACGCTCCTGTTATCATGTGTGACGCGAGCAAGGATGAAGATGTCGATAACGCCTTCAAGGAGTTGTCGGAGAAGCTTGGGTCTGTTGATTTTATCGTGCACTCCATAGGGATGTCGCAGAACATCCGCAAGCAGGTCCCCTATGAGGAACTGAACTATGAATGGTTTGTAAGGACACTGAATGTGTCCGGGATTTCACTGCATCGTCTGGTCTCGTTCGCACTGAAAAACAATGTGCTCAATGACGGTGGAAGTATCCTGGCGCTATCCTATATCGCCTCCCAGAGAAACTACTGGACGTATTCCGATATGGGGGATGCCAAATCGCTTCTCGAATCAATAGTAAGAAGTTACGGACCCCGTCTTGCAAAGCGAGGTGTCCGGATCAACACGATTTCACAGAGCCCGACGCATACCAAGGCAGGAAGTGGTATTCCGGGATTTGAAAAAATGCATGAATACAGTGACCTGATGTCTCCGCTCGGTAACGCATCGGCAGAAGAGTGCGCAGAGTATGCCGTTACGTTGCTCAGTGATCTGACACGCAAGGTGACCATGCAGAACCTTTTTCATGATGGCGGCTACAGTTCCATGGGGGCAACCATTCCCATGATAAGACTGGCGCACGAGGCTATTCATGACAAGGAGCTTGCTGCAAGGGTTGGACTGGAAGATTTCACACCCTCCAAATAACACGCCGGGGAACACGACTCACTTCATCTCCGGTTTTTATTCTGCCGAGACTCAACGGTTTTCGGCATGGCATATGAATTATTGCAATTGCCTGTTTTCAGGCGATGGGGGATCTGTTTTTTTTTGCTTGTCGCTCTGCGACCGGCCTGTAGTCTTTTTCTAACGTTCGAAGCAATAAACCATAATAGTAACCATCAACAGTATAAAAAGTAATAGACATGACAAAAATTATCTATACTAAAATTGATGAGGCGCCTGCACTGGCGACCTATTCTTTGTTGCCGATTGTTCAGGCCTTCACAAACGGCACAGCTATTTCAGTTGAAACAAGCGATATCTCCCTCGCCGCCAGGATTATCGCAAATTTCCCTGAAAATCTTACTGAAAAGCAGCGGATTCCCGACAATCTGACAGCGCTCGGTGAGTTGGCAAAGACCCCTGAGGCAAACATCATCAAACTTCCGAACATCAGCGCATCGATTCCCCAGCTTCAGGCAGCCATCACAGAGTTGCAGGAAAAGGGATACGCCATTCCGGATTACCCTGAAGATCCGAAAACCGATGCTGAAAAAGAGCTCAAAGCCCGCTTTGCGAAAGTGCTTGGAAGCGCCGTGAATCCGGTTCTGCGTGAAGGGAACTCCGACAGAAGAGCAGCAGCCTCGGTCAAGCAGTATGCACAGAACAATCCGCACCGCCTGAGAGTTTGGGATGATGGTTCCAGGGCGCATGTGGCCCATATGGACGGCGGTGATTTCTATGCAAGTGAAAAATCTGCAACCATGAATGGCGCAACGGATGCCCGCATCGAGTATGTCGATGGTGACGGCAACGTAACGGTTCTGAAGGAAAAAATTGCATTGCAAGACGGTGAAGTTGTCGATACTTCAACCATGGGGGTCCGTCAACTGCGCGAATTTTTTAACGCTCAGATCGAAGATTCGAAAAACAACGGTCTTTTGCTTTCGCTGCATATGAAAGCGACCATGATGAAGATTTCCGACCCGATTATATTCGGTCATGCTGTATCGGTATTTTACAAGGATGTGTTCGACAAGCACGGCGATACACTCAAGGAACTTGGCGTCAATGTCAATAACGGTCTTGGAGACGTGTACGCGAAGATACAGTCACTGCCCGCGGATAAAAAAGCCGAGATCGAGGCTGACATTCAGGAGGTCTACAAGAATCGTCCGGCTCTTGCCATGGTTGATTCCGACAAGGGCATCACGAACCTGCATGTTCCCAACGATATCATCATCGACGCTTCCATGCCGGTTGTCATTCGTGACGGTGGTAAAATGTGGGGCCCGGACGGCGAACTTCATGATACGAAAGCCATGATTCCCGATCGCTGCTACGCTACCATGTACCAGGAAATGGTCGAGGATTGCCAGAAGAACGGGGCATACGATGTATCTACCATGGGCAGTGTTTCCAACGTCGGTCTCATGGCGCAGAAAGCAGAAGAATACGGTTCTCACGATAAAACCTTTGAGGCTCCGGGTAACGGTATTATCCGGGTTGTCGATGCTTCCGGCAATGTCATGATGGAGCAGAGCGTTGAACCAAGGGATATTTTCAGAATGTGCCAGGTAAAGGACGCTCCTATCCGTGACTGGGTTAAACTTGCCGTCAACAGGGCAAGGGCTACCGGTGCTCCTGCGGTATTCTGGCTTGACAAGGAAAGAGCCCATCATATCGAGTTGATCGAAAAAGTCAATACCTATCTCAAGGATCATGACACGGATGGGCTCGATATCAGGATTATGTCTCCGGTTGAAGCCATGCGTTTCTCTCTCGAACGTATCAGGCAGGGCAAGGACACTATTTCGGTGACCGGCAATGTGCTCAGGGATTATCTTACCGATCTTTTCCCGATTCTCGAACTTGGCACAAGCGCCAAAATGCTCTCAATTGTTCCGTTGATGAACGGCGGCGGTTTGTTTGAAACCGGTGCAGGCGGCTCGGCTCCAAAGCACGTGCAGCAGTTTGTCAGAGAAGGGCATCTGAGATGGGATTCGCTTGGCGAGATGCTCGCGCTTGGTGTTTCTCTCGAGCATCTGGGCAATGCCTTCGATAACGAAAAAGCCCGTGTGCTTGCAGAGACGGTTGACCAGGCTGTCGGTCAGTACCTTGAAAACCGGAAATCACCTTCCCGTAAGGTCAATGAGATCGATAACCGAGGGAGTCACTTCTACTTCTGCATGTATTGGGCACAGGCTCTTGCCGCACAGGACAAGGACCAGGAACTCAAGGCGAAGTTCTCAAAAGTGGCAGCAGATCTTCAAAGTAACGAAGGTGCAATCATCGATGAACTCAATGGTTCGCAGGGTTCACCGGTCGATCTCGGTGGCTACTTCATGCCGGATGACGAGAAAGCATCGAAGGCAATGCGTCCGAGTGCAACACTCAACGCCGTTATCGACGCTCTTTTATAAGAAATCGTCGAATGCCGGGTTTTTCAAACGAGCCTCCCTGTTTTTCAGGGAGGCTTTTTTTATGAAAAATATTTTCTTGCTCTTTGTTCGGGTTTGGCGGATTTCAGAGGAACCGACTGCCGGAAGCTCTTGTTATTTAGAGCAGAACCGGCGTATATTATTTCCTTATGTCCCCCGTTATCGTTACCCGGTTACGAGTGTGTTTGTTTACGTTACTTTTAAAAACAGGTTGGATTTCCTGAGAGCCTGTTATTCCTAAAGATATCCCGCAATGAAAATTTCCCGCCGTTTTACTACCAAAGGCCGTAATGTCTACGAGATGTTCGAGTACACGAAGCGTTCGTCGGTACTTCGTAATCCTGACGGATCCAAGGTATTTGAAATGAATGATGTTGAGGTCCCGAAAGAGTGGTCCCAGGTCGCTGCTGATATTCTGGCGCAAAAGTATTTCAGAAAAACAGGAGTGCCTCAGCGGGATGAGAAGGGCAAAGCTCTGCTTGATGAGAAAGGACAGCCTGTAACCGGCAGTGAGCATTCCATCAAACAGGTTGTGCATCGCCTTGTGGGTTGCTGGAGAGAATGGGGAGAAAAACACAACTACTTTGATACCAAGGAGGACGCCAAGGCTTTTTACGATGAAGTTGCGTATATGTTAATCGGGCAGATGGGGGCTCCCAATTCACCACAGTGGTTCAATACGGGTCTCCGATACGCATACGGTATCGAAGGTCCGGCACAGGGCCACTATTACGTTGATGATAAAAGCGGTGAAGTCAGAGAATCGGCGGATGCCTATTCAAGACCACAGGCTCACGCCTGTTTTATCCAGTCGGTCAAGGATGATCTGGTGAACGAAGGAGGCATTTTCGATCTTGCCATACGAGAGGCAAGGGTATTCAAGTTCGGCAGTGGCTCGGGAACCAACTTTTCAAATCTGCGTTCATCGGGAGAAAAACTCAGTGGCGGGGGAAGCTCTTCCGGCCTGATGAGTTTTCTCAAGATTTTTGATTCTGCGGCAGGAGCGATAAAGTCCGGCGGTACGACACGAAGGGCGGCCAAGATGGTCATTGTCGATATCGATCATCCGGATGTCGAACAGTTTATAGAATGGAAAGCAAGAGAGGAAGACAAAGTTGCATCGCTGGTGGCCGGTTCCAAAGTGTGTTCGAGATTTCTCAATGCGATTGTCGATGAGGCAGTTGAAAACGGCGGCGACCGGCACAAAAATGAAAAGCTGAACATCCTGATCAAAAACGCCGTTAGCCGCGGTGTTTCCATGAACTATATCGTGAGGGTTCTGTCGCTGGTTGATCAGGGATATACAACGCTCGATTTTGAGCAATATAACAGCCACTATGAGTCGGAAGCATACCAGACGGTTGCCGGGCAAAACTCGAACAACACCGTCAGAGTCACCAATGCTTTCATGAAAGCTGTTGAAAATGATGAGTTGTGGGAACTTAAGGAGCGGACAAGCGGAAAGCATGCCAAGTCGCTAAGGGCTCGTGACCTTTGGGAAAAAGTCGTTATGAGCGCGTGGAAATGTGCTGATCCCGGCCTGCAGTTCGATACAACCATCAATGACTGGCATACCTCTCCACGGAGCGGTCGCATTAATGCCAGCAATCCCTGTTCCGAGTATATGTTTCTGGATGATACGGCCTGCAATCTGGCCAGCTTGAACCTCGGCCGCTTTCTTGATGAAAAACAGGGCACGATAAACGTTGAGGAACTGCTGCACGCTGCGAGACTCTGGACGGTCGTGCTGGAGATTTCGGTTTTGATGGCTCATTTTCCGTCGAAGGATATTGCCCGCCTGAGCTATGAATTCAGAACGCTCGGCCTCGGCTTTGCGAATCTCGGCACGATTCTCATGATTATGGGAATTCCCTACGATTCACCAAAAGCGTTGGCGATTGCCGGTGCGATATCCGCTCTGATAACCGGTGAGGCTTACAAGGCATCTTCCGAACTGGCAAAGGATCTCGGCCCTTTTGCCCGTTACGGGGAAAACGCCGGGGATATGCTACGGGTTATAAAGAATCATCGCAGGGCTGCGCACAACATGTCGGAGGACGAGTATGAAGGCCTTATGGTCAAGCCTCGCGGCATTGATTCAGAGTATTGTCCGACCTATCTGTTCGAAGAGGCGGGAAAGGTATGGGACGAGGCACTGGATATGGGTGAGAAATACGGCTACAGGAACGCTCAGGTCAGTGTTATTGCGCCGACCGGAACGATAGGACTGGTCATGGACTGCGATACGACCGGCGTCGAGCCCGAGTTTGCGATTGTCAAGTTTAAAAAACTTGCCGGTGGCGGCTATTTCAAGATTGTCAATCAGTCGGTGCACAAAGCGCTTGAACGGCTTGGCTACAGCCCCAAACAGATCGAAGATATCGAGAAGTACTGCAAGGGGCACGGTACCTTGTCCGGTTGTCCGTCAATCAATCGCCAGTGGCTTAAAAACAAAGGATTTACCGAGGACAAGATTGAAACAGTCGAGGCTCAGCTTGAAAATGTTTTCGACATTCGCTTCGCTTTCAACAAATGGATTCTCGGAGAGGAATTTTGTGAGGCACTTGGGTTCACGGAGGAGCAGCTCAATGATCAGAATTTCAATATGATCGAGGCACTTGGAGTTTCCAAAACGGACTATGATGCTGCAAATGATTATGTTTGTGGCACCATGACCGTTGAAGGAGCACCGCACCTGAAGCTTGAGCATCTACCGGTATTCGATTGTGCCGGAAAATGCGGCAGTAAAGGACTCCGCTATATCAACCATATGGCTCACGTAAGGATGATGTCGGCAGTTCAGCCTTTTATTTCAGGTGCAATATCCAAAACCGTCAATATGCCCGCAACAGCGACAACCCAGGAGATCGCTGAAGTGTATTTTTCTGCATGGCAGCACATGATCAAGGCGATTACCATCTATCGTGACGGCTCGAAACTTTCGCAGCCTCTGAATATCAGCAGTTATGACGATCTCGATGAAGTGATCATGCTTGGAACAGAAGAGGATATCGACGAAACAAAAGGTCCGAAAGAGCTTCATGAGAGAATCGTTGAAAGAATCTACCACCGTTCGGAACGCCGTTTGCTGCCGAAGCGCAGGAAGGGTTATATCCGTGAAGCCTATGTCGGGGCTCATAAGGTTTTTCTGAGAACAGGAGAGTATGAAGACGGTTCTCTCGGAGAGGTATTCATCGACATGTACAAGGAGGGCGCATCGTTTAAAGGTTTGCTCAACTGTTTTGCCGTGCTTGCATCAAAAGCGCTGCAGTACGGAATGCCTCTCGAAGAACTGGTGGACAGCTTTACCTTTACCAGATTTGAACCTGCAGGCATGGTGCAGGGCCATAACGTCATCAAAAACGCCACCTCGATTCTCGATTATGTTTTTCGCTCCATCGGCTATGACTATCTCGGACGCAAAGACTTTATCCATGTCAAGGCTGTTGACGAAATCTCAGCGGATGATGCGGAGCAAGGGGAGAAAGACGGCGACGCAAACGGTCTTGCTGCTTCAAAGAACGCGGTCTCTGATCTGCCCACCGCAAGCCTGCAGTCGGGAGGAGCGGCAAAGGCTGAAAAAGAGGTATCGGGCAATGTCGATACCCAGATAATTCAGGCCAAGGTGCAGGGATATTCCGGCGAGCAATGTGAAAACTGCGGCTCGATGAGAGTCCGCCAGAACGGAACCTGCAAGGTGTGCGAGGATTGCGGGATGACCACAGGCTGCTCCTAAAACCGTTTTCTGTCCACCCATCCATATCCGCCTTGCACTCAAACCGCTCACGACGGCAGGAATAGGGGACGTTGTTTATTAGGTGGAAAAGCAAGATAAGCTTCGTATATTGAAAACAGGAAAAACCGGCTTCTTTCAATAAACGAGAAATAATGGTATGCCACGAGGAGCAAGGCTGGATGCGCCGGGAACGTTGCATCATGTGATAATCCGGGGAATCGAGAAGGGGGATATCGTTCATGACGATGAGGACAGAAAAGAGTTTCTTCGGCGCATGGGCGAACTGGCTCAAGGGACGGGTACCGGTATCTATGCGTTCGCATTGATGACAAACCACGCCCATATCCTGTTGAAAAGTGGTGAACAGGGTTTATCGATGTTCATGCGCCGTTTGCTTTCAGGTTATGCTCAATTTTTCAATCGTCGGCATCAACGAGTGGGCCATCTCTTTCAGAATAGATACAAATCGATCATCTGTGAAGAAGAGGCGTACTTCGATAAATTGGTGGCGTACATCCATCTCAATCCATTACGTGCAGGACTTGTCGATTCATTTGAAGAACTGGCACGTTACCCTTGGTGCGGCCATGCAGTTATGATGAAAAAGGTTCACTACACCTGGCTGGATCGTGAGTACGTTCTGCAATTTTTCGGTGACAGAGAAGGTGAGGCCCGAATGGCCTACTTGGCGTATCTGGAAGAAGAGAAAGGGATAAACCGTGAGAAAGAGCTTTCAGGCGGCGGACTGCTTCGATCTCATGGGGGTTGGTCGAACGTGCTGTCGATGCGCAAGCAGGGAGTGAAAGCGCTCAGCGATGACCGGATACTCGGCGGGGATTCGTTTGTCAGGGAAGTGCTCCAAGATTCTGAAGATCAGGGTAAACAATTGTTGTCTGCAGATGAGCGTGCACAACAAATTGCCCGTGATATCGAGAACGCATGCCGAAAAGAGGGAATCAGCGTTGCTGCTTTACGTTCGGGCAGCAGAAAAGGACGAGTGTCCGCGATAAGAAAAGAATTAGCTGAGAAGTTTGTCAATGAATATGGATTATCGCTTGCTGAAACTGCAAGGCAGTTGTGGGTGACAACGGGAGCAGTAAGCCATATGGTTCGTTGATTTTGGGCTTTTTTGTTGCTATTCAACGACGTCCCCTAGGCTCAGTCCGACAGGCTGCTAGGCCTTCGGCACGACGAAAGAAAAATGAAAGACTCTTGCCATCTATACACGGATTTGGCCTGGCTGTGGCCGATGTGGGGTGATGCCGCCACTGAGTACGCTCACTACTGTCAACACGTCAGCGGCCTGATTCGACAGTATGCCAAGCGGCCGGTTGCGACATTGCTGGACATCGGATGCGGGGGCGGGAAGAACGTCCTGAACCTGAATCAGGATTTCGACATCACCGGTCTGGATCTCAGTCCCGCCATGCTCGAGCAGGCGAAAGAACTGAATCCTGACTGCGTGTTTGTTCAAGGGGATATGCGGACTTTCAGACTCGGCCAAACTTTCGATGCTGTGCTTATGGACGACGCGATCTCACACATGAACTGTCGAGCAGACTTCGTAGCGGCGTTTAGCACCGCGTATGCCCACTTGAATCCCGGCGGGGTAATGATCGCCACACCGGACGTGACAATCGAAACGTTTCAGCAGAACAGGACCACGACCACCCCGGTTACGCAGGACGGATTGGACGTTGTTTTCGTCGAGAACGTGTATGACCCTGACCCTACGGACGAGCAGTATGAAACGACGATCCTGTACCTGATTCGCGATCACGGCCGCCTGCGGGTTGAAACTGAATACTGGACAATGGGCCTCTTCTCTCTCGACACCTGGCGGTGTGTTCTGCGCGAAACCGGTTTCGAGGTGCATGAGGGACGGTATAATGCGGGCGAGGATGAGTACACGGTGTTCGCCTGCGTGAAAATGTGATGAAGGCCGAACAATTGAATGCACTCGACTCAAAATAGCTGCGCGATTTTGATCGAGTGATTCATTAGGACGCCATCCGATCAACCAATTACTTCTTCTTGGCAAAACGCTATTGAGAGCAGTTCGCTTCTAAGCCGATACCGGTCTGTACCCTTTCGGTGCATTGGTGAATGTTGCTTCCTGGAGAGACTGCTCATTGATTCGCCAGGTTTTGGAGGGATGGTGCCGGGCAAGTTCGTAGTCGTGCGTGGCAATGATTACCGCAATGCCTTTTTGGTTGATCTTTTTAAGATATTCGAGGATTTCCAGCGAGGTATCCGGATCGAGGTTTCCTGTAGGTTCATCCGCGAGAATCGCGATAGGTTCTCTGACCAGTGCGCGGGCGATGGCTATCCGTTGCTGCTCTCCGCCTGAGAGGTTCAGGGGCATCTGTTTGGCGGCATGTTCAAGGCCGACTTCCTGAAGTGCGGTCATCACCCGGTCACGTATGAGCCGGTTTCTTGTGTTTGTAACCTTCAGAACAAACGAAAGGTTTTCGAATACCGTTCTGTCTTCGAGAAGCCGAAAATCCTGGAAGACGATACCGAGTTTCCTACGAAGATGGGGAATATGCCGTTTTTTGATGGAAGATGATTTGTATCCGCCGATGGCGACCTCGCCTTTTGTCGGCTTTATTTCCATATAGAGTGCCTTGAGCAGCGTTGTTTTTCCACTACCGCTTTTTCCAACAATATAGACCAGCTGGCCGGGTTCAATTGCGAGGTTGACTTCCTTGAGAATAAGCTTTTTCCCAAGCTCCAGATCGACGTTGAGGAAAGAGATCATAGGTGATTGTTGAATTTGTTGATCTGTTGAATTACACGGTCGTATTTGTAATCGGGCAAGGTAATAGTATAGGGTACCTCTATTTATTTGTTCCGAAGCCCGATTACTGCGTTGGGCGGTGTTCGAAATCCTCATGTACGCCGTGTACACTCCGGCTTTTCCGCTCCGTCCGCCTTGTCCTCGGGCTTCTCACGACAATAAATAGAGGTGCCCTATAAATGACGAATTACTATTAACAAGTTAATCCATGCTCTTTTACAAGCCGGGTGGATGCCGCATCAGGTGCGGCATGACTCAGAAGCTATTAGCTATCACCTTGATTAACAATCTCTTTTTTTGACTTTTACCTTTTGAATTTTGACTTTTCATTCCTGTTATCCGCTATTTGTTCAGCTAACACGGCTGCTTCGGTAAAGCTTGTTGACGATGCCCGGCCAAGGCCTGCAATGTCAAAACCCGTTCCATGATCCGGGGAGGTTCGAATGATGGGAAGTCCGGTCGTGACGTTGATGCCGGTTTCAAACGACAGAACCTTGAACGGAAGCAGCCCCTGATCATGATACATGGCAACGACAGCGTCGTAATTTCGATACATCCCTGCGCCGAAAAACCCGTCGGCTGGAAACGGCCCCTCGATCGATTCTGTTCCTGAAAGTTTATCAATAGTCGGGGCGATAACTGTCTTTTCTTCACTTCCCATAATACCACCGTCCGAAGCATGAGGGTTGAGGCCGAGAACGGCAATACGGGGAAACGCGATATTGAAATCGGTTTTCAGAGACAGGGATAGTCTGAGAAGAAAGCTTTCGAGATCCATGGAACGTATCAGCCCCGGAACGGAAAGCAGCGGTATATGAATGGTTGCAAGCGCAACGGTAAGCGACGAAGTCCGGTCGTGAAAGAGCATTATCGGAGCGGTGACGTCACAGAGCTCGGCAAGAAAATCGGTATGTCCGGTATTTGCGTATCCTGCTTGTGCTATCGCTTCTTTTTGAACAGGTGCGGTTACCATGGCACGTACTCTTTTTTCAAGGCACAACTGTGCGGCTGTCTCAATGGCTTTCATCGCAATGCGTCCGGCTTCCGGAGAGACAACACCATGGTTGACGGGGCCGGCGGGTTCGGCGACGCTGATTACCGGGAGTACGTTGTCCGGAAGATCAGGAGCATTTTCCAGATCCCTGAATGATTCGAATTCTGCAATTGTTACCGCAAGATCGAGTTTTCGGCTATAGTATCTGAGTGCCTCGGCAGATCCCACTGCAAGGGGTTTGCAGGTGCTGCGGTCGATCTCCCGAAAGCTTTTCAGAATGATTTCAGGCCCGATCCCGTGAATATCCCCGGTTGTCCATGCGGTAAACATTGTTACAGGCGTTTATAGGCGCTGGCTATTTTCTCATCTTTTTTCACCCCTTTCATTGCCAGCCAGAAAAGAAGGGGCAACGGAAGTATGACAAAGAATCCTGCTCCGGGGGAGTGTTCGACAGCGGAGCCGAAACGCTGTCCGAGCTGCTCGTTCATGAAGTGTGCTGCGGTAAGGCCCGAAAGGATATCAATGAGAAAAAGCAGAATCAGTATAAAAATCAGTTTGCTTTGCAGTGCCCGGTTTTTATAGAGAAAAACAGCTGCAATCGAGAGTAGTCCGGTAACAGGGGAAACAATGCTTGAGATATAAAGGGTGAACAGGTGAAGCGTGTTTGCGCCGGCAAGAGGGCTGAAATCCATCAGGAGGTACTGTGAGTCCGCCAAATAGTACCAGAACGGGAAGAGCAGGCTTGAAAAAGCAAGAAGAGCGGCAATAAAAAGGTAGAGGCTTTGCAGACGCGCTAACATAATGACAAGGAATTTACGCTTGTGAAAGATGACTAAAATTCAAACAAATATAAGCATTCAATCGCTAAGACCGTTGATGCTGTTCAGGAGCTTTGCGGCAACTGTTTTGGATGCACCGAGACGGCTCTGAACAAAGCTTCCTGCTATCCTGCCCTGTGCTTTCCTTTCACCGGGATTTTCGACCAGTCTTCGTAAAGCATGGAGAAGTGATGCATTGTCATGGATTTCAGTTGCTCCAGCTATTTTTACCAGTTCTTCAGCTTCAGGGGAGTTGTGGTGTTTCGGCCCGAAAAGAACAGGAATGCCGTATACGGCAGGCTCAAGGGTGTTATGGACATTGACTCCGAATCCTCCGCCGACGTAAGTGATTTTTGCGAGAGCATACAGTTCGGCCAGCAAGCCGACCCTGTCGACGATGAGAACCCGGTCTGCAGAAAAATCGTCAGGCAGTGATGAAAGTCTGGCAAAAGGGATTTTGGCTGATTCAAGGTTTTTTTCAAGGCGGGTGATATTGTTCCGGGATACGTCATGCGGAACAAGGATCATGCTGAGATATCCTGCAAGCGAGATATAGGCAGGGAGGAGCAGGTTCTCGTCCTTTTCCCAGGTGCTGCCCGCGACCAGAAGCGTTGTTCCTTCATAGTGCTTTTTCAGGTGCCCGATTCTGTCAGTGTTGCCGCTTCGTTGCAACGCCTGGTCGAATCTGGGGTCGCCTGCTTTCAGGGTGTCGTTTCTTCTGAATGTCTTTGCGAATCGTTTCCGGTCATCGTTCGAGACGGTGTAGATGGCGTCAAAAAGAGAGAACAGGTACTGATAGAATTCACGGACAAAGGGTTTCAGGTAAATGGAATGTTCCCGGAGAACGGCAGCGGCGAGAATAAGAATCGCTCCTTTCTTTTTCGAAGCGTAAAGGTGGTTCAGCCAGAAATCATAGCGCATTACCATGACGACATCCGGTCTGATCAGTGCCACGGTTTTCTCTGCATTTTCCATCGTGTCAACCGGATGATAAAACACAGCTCTGGCGTCGGCATAATTTTGGTACACCGTGTAGCCGGAGTCGGATTGAAAGGAGATGAATATCGATGCATCGGGACGGGCTTTTTTTACTTCGGCTATAATCGGTCTGGCCTGCTCGAATTCTCCGGCAGAAGCCGCGTGTATCCATATCCGGGGACTTTTTTCTGCATGGTTTGCGGCGGCGATCTTTTCAAGTTCCTGAAAAAGGTTTTTCCTCACCCGGAAAAAAGTCTGCAGTCTCGGGAAGAGAGGGCCGAGCAATTTCAATGAACCTGCCAGAAAAGGTACTATTGTGTTATAGAAGATAAGCTGCGGTGCCATGAGTATCAGTTATATCGGTATAAAGCTCTTTCCTTAAGTATCATTAAAAACCGGAATTTCAAAGTCTGCATGCTTCTGTGCAGCACAGGTTTCATGAACAGGCGGTCAATCTTGTACTCTCTCCGGAAGCCATTGGTCGAAATGTAATGCGGAATTCGGTTTGCCTGTATGCGTCGATTCTTCATCCTTGGGGTGCCGGGTATCGAGTATTGTGTCGGATAGGATGAGAAAGCGTATATTGCAAGTGATTGAAAAAACTGCTGCGTCCGGCTTGTCGGAAGGGGATTGGTTTAGTAAATCTGACTAAAAAGAAGGGGAGACTCAATGAAGTTGCATACGATCATATTGGCGCTGGTCTTGTTTCTGGTGTTGTTGTTTGCCGGGATCAACTGGAATCTGTTTGCCCGTCAGGACAGCATCAATTTTATATTTTTCAGTATCGAAGCACCGCTGGGCGTTATCATGCTGGGAACAGTTGGTGTTTTAAGCGTTCTCTACATGCTTATTATCGGCAGGCTGGAGGTTTCGTCGATGCTGGAAGCGCACAAAAGCAACAAGGCGCTCGAAGAGGCCCGTGAGCTTGCCCTGAGCAAGGAAAAGAGCCGCATCACCGAATTGCAGCATGCAATCTCAGAGCAGATCGGGGCTTTTGGAGAAAGGTTCGAGTCGCTGGAAAACAGGGTTAACGGTATTGCGGATAAATTCAGCGGGACCGAAAGCAAGGTTGACGATATACTTACACGATTCGACGAGGAGGGGGTTTTTATCGTTCGCAACGAGAAAGAGGATAAGCCTGGCGACTCCAGCGGTACTGTAAAATAAGGGACTTGGCTCCCCGTACACGGGATGCACGTCGGATCGAACCGGCATGTTTTTGGCAGAAAACCCGGACAGAGAGTATATGTCTCCAGACAGCCTTCCGGCAGGAAACGGACCTGAAATAGAGGTGCCCATAAAACGGAACAGGTGAGCAGTTACTGCGAGAGAATATTTATTAGTGTTTTGTTTGATTAATTCGTACCATATGCTGTGTCTCAATCAATGTGCTATGCAAGGATTGAGAAAAAAGGGAAGTAATCAGGACGCTCATAACAAGTTAGCGGCGTCCTAATGATAATGATGAGATACGTTGTGAGCCTGCCCGGAAAGGGCGGCACGTAATGAATTTATTGAGTGTAGCCGAATAAACGTCAGGGTTTCTCCTGCAGAGCACAGCCTTTTCTCATAGAGTCCTTCCGATAGTTATATTCATTTTGGATACCAGGAAACAAGCTGCTTGTCCCGACAGTGTCGCGGCCCGTTGCTTTTTTTCGGGTACCTTTATTCCAGGAGACAGACGTATATGACGGAAAAAAATGCTTTGCCGACAGGATTCACGGGACTCGGCCTTTCAGATCAGGTTTGTGAGGCTCTCGATAAGGTGGGGTACGAAACACCTACCCCTATTCAGCTCCAGACCATTCCGGTTATCCTTGAAGGCGGCGATATTCTCGGCCAGGCTCAGACAGGTACCGGCAAGACGGCTGCGTTTGCATTGCCTCTGCTTTCAACCATCGATCTTTCCAGGGTAGAGCCTCAGGTTCTGGTCCTTACCCCGACGAGAGAGCT
>RRYU01004004.1_pt1 | contig 19627 bp, 14 predicted proteins | sample 2162651 | NCBI WGS metagenome assembly RRYU01 (sample SAMN10267283, study PRJNA491782) | microbial mat metagenome | isolation source: biomat in the production well | place: Japan: Minami-Kanto gas field, natural gas well KTG3 | collected 2017-06 | reverse complement strand
GATTCACCGGCGTGATCTCCGACCTGGGCGGCCCTACCGCCAACATGTACCGCCTGCACTGCAAAAGCCCCGGGATCGAAGCGGCCTGCCGGCGCCCGTCCTGCGTCCATCCCGGCATCTGCGACAACCTCAACACCGACCACGCCTACCTGACCGGCCTGTACAAGCGCGCCCGCCGGCTGCCCGGCATCAAAAAGATCCTGGTGGCCTCGGGACTGCGCTACGACCTGGCGGTGCGTTCACCGGAATATGTACGCGAACTGGTCAGCCACCACGTAGGCGGCTATCTGAAGATTGCCCCGGAGCACACCGAGGACAGCCCCCTGTCCAAGATGATGAAACCTGGCATCGACACCTACCAGCGCTTCAAGGAGATGTTCGAGCGTTTCTCCCGCGAGGCGGGCAAGGAACAGTACCTGATTCCCTACTTCATCGCGGCCCACCCGGGCACCAGCGACGAGGATATGCTCAAGCTGGCCCTATGGCTGAAGCGTAGCGGCCTGCGTTTGGACCAGGTGCAGGCATTCCTGCCCTCCCCCATGGCCACCGCCACCGCCATGTACCACTCCGGCATCAACCCCTTGAAACGCATCCGCCGAGTTGGCAACGAAAAGGTCTTCACTGCCCGGGGAACTCGGCAGCGGCGTCTGCACAAGGCCTTTCTGCGCTACCACGACGCGGAAAACTGGCCGCTGCTGCGCAAGGCCCTGAAACGCATGGGCCGTTCCGACCTGATCGGCAACGGCAAGCGCCATCTGATTCCCAACTGGCAACCGCAAGGGACAGGCGAACAAGGCGAGGGAGTGCGTAGGGCCGGATCATTCCGGACACAGCACGATCGCCCGGAGGTGAAGGCAACTCTGGACGCATCGAAACGCAAGGGCAGGGGTGCGCAACAAGGTTCAAGAAAAGGGATCAATCCGGGCAGTCCTACAGGTCGGGGTAAGCGCAGGCGCTGATCAACCTTTGACAAGGCATCAACACATCCCAGCTGGGAAAGCCTGAATCGAATATACAATCAAAGGGCGTGGTACACCGATATATAACTACTCATCAATACCTACCAATCTTGTTTCTTCGATCACGTCTTCATGATCCCGGACAATTTTCATAACCGCTCGGAGTGACTCCGAATAGTGAATCAGCGCATTATCCACACCGCCCTCCGGGTCAGCCTCATTTCGGTCGATCACATAGATTGATCCCGGAATATTTCTATTCGCAAGAGTGTACCCGTCATAAATATCCATTACTCGAAATCTATAAGACCATATCAATTCCCGAGCTAAGTTATTCGTTAATTCCAGGGTCTCCATGAAAAAGAGGTGCAGATTCAAAGCCAGGCGAACAGGACAACATCATTGCTAACGGTATCAACAATAAAATCACTTTACTCATGATTAATCTCGGCAATTCAATAGTACGATTATCCTGCCGCCACGCCTTTCAGGAGACGGCTGGGCACACTTACAGGACAGAGCTGCTTCTAAGCAAAAGGATTATTGCCCATTTTCCTTCCCCGTTGGCCGCCTACAACCCTTATTACTGTGTGCAAATCGCCGGCCTTGAGATCTCAAGGCACCATGCTGGGCCTACATCAGGGGCCACGATATCGACCCATGGATCATTGCAACACTAATGTTCCCAGCGGTCTGTATACCCTATACACTCACAACCGACCACGGCTTCGAATTCCATCCTGATATTGGATTTGCCTTTAACACCGGATCTTCTTGATTTCGAGTGTCACTCAGTCGCAGCAAACTACGCGAACGGCTGTTACACTATGCAATGCATGGGCGACTGCCTCTATGTTCACCCGCCCCATGCGACAACAAAATTTAAGCGGCGGATCGGGCGTGAGCAACAGCTCCAGGGAAAGCCTAACCCCAGCTTTTCAACCAACTGCAACCTGCCATCGGAAAAACAAATGTCAAATATCGTCTGGAGTGAGAGATACAGTGTCAAGGTGAAAAAACTCGATAAGCAGCATATGCATATGGCCGAGTTGATTAACACCATAAATTCCAACATCAATGCAAAAAAAAATAGAGACGATGTAATAAAAAGTTTTAAGGAATTGATCAAATATACCAGAGACCACTTCTCGGCAGAGGAGGCCCTGATGAAGAAACACGGTTATCCAAACTCCAAGAAGCACAAAAAGGAGCACAAGAATCTGATCAATTTGCTAAACGATATAGAGCGGCAATTCAAAAGAGAGTCAAAATCCTTTTCCGACTTTGACTACGATCTCGCCAAAGATTGGTTGGTCATCCACACGGATTGGTTTGCCGTGCACCTCTCCCACAGCGACAAGGATTTGGGCCACTTCCTGCACGAAAAGGGCGTAAAGTAGTCTCAATGCACAGGGTCTCATGACAGGTCGGCGGATTGAATGAGGCTCGTCCCAGGATCCAGGCATAAACCGCATCTCCTAGTAAGAGCAGCAGCATTCTGCAACGGACCTGTATCTGGGACATGTATGGAAAAATAGCGGCAGGAAGCCGCTCCCACTGGGGATGAATCGCCTCTCAATCCGGTTGCGGAAGATAGCGTTCCAGGATTGTTCTCAGATGACCGAGGCTGAAAGGTTTTGATACAAAGTCATTCATACCGGCCTGAATGCATATCTCGCGCTGTCCCTGCAGTACATCGGCGGTCTAAGCAATGATGGGAAGACGATCTTCATTTCCGTGAATTTCTGATTGCGCGGCAGCAAAAGAAAGCGATAGCCAAACCTGGTATCGATTTCGCACACTTCGCCATCGTCCCAGTTGATCCTGAACCCCATGCACTCGTAGAAGGCTTTCGACACCGCATAGTCGTTGGACGGAATGAAGGGCTTGAAATCCCGAATCTAACGCATGGCAGGCTTTCCTATTGCTCAAAATGCAGCTAGAACCGGCGAAATTGGAGATCAGCGGAATTCCCCTTATCGATTTGTCTATGTCACCCGTGGATTCCATCTTTCTGTAACAAGGCTAATATCCCGTAGTTCCAACGACCCCATTGCGGCGGACCACTGATCCTAGACACCTGTGCTATTCACCGTAGTCTTTGCTGAAGTCTTCTCCGCACCCCCAATCTGCAGGCGGCCATCCACGACGCATAAACCAATGAAATGACGAATACGGCCAGTCGGCGGCCTGGCGCACATAGCCATGCCTGAGCGGATTGTAGTGGATATAATCGACGTGATGGGCAAGGTCCTCGTCGTCCCGGATCAAGTGCTCCCAAAAACGCCGTTGCCAGATGCCACGCTCCCGTTTGCCAATACGGCTCGTCGACACCCATTCCCCCCTCGGGAAGCACCACCCAGGCGATGATCTCGAAGGGATGCGGGCGTTTCACTTCGCGTACCGTCTCGCGCAATTCCGCTACATTTTCGACCAGCAAACGGCATCGGCGATCGGCAAGGTTCACAGTGAAGAAATAGGTCGCTCCTCCGCAGCGAGTGCGCCGGTATTTCATTGTGCTTGATCACCCGTTTTTATCGTCTGATTTCGCTGCGGGGTTTGTGGGCCGGATATTGTGCTTATCCATACGCTTGCATGCTGATCGGTGGGTGTTGGGCCTCCTGCGTCGGCCCAACCTACGGGGTGGCGTTCCACCTGCAACACCCGTTGGCTATTGAAAAAGCGCATAAGTTCCGCTCCGGCCGGATCCGAAATCGTGTCTTTCGAGTAATCACCCAGCCAATCCGCGCACCATTCCCAGACGTTGCCGTACGTCTGGTACAGGCCAGCCGTTGACCGGAAGCGCCTTGACATCGACCGTCTGCGCCCAGTTCTCGCCCTTACCGGGCAACATGGATTACATGGGTTTTACCCGTTCTCACCGGCTGTGAAATAAACGGGAGACATCCGCTAGGCCCAAAGGCTGCCCAGGGAGAAGGCCACCGCATCGAAGGGCGGCTGGCGTACCTCATCGTCCTCTTTGAGCGTACACAGGAGCAACCATCGCGCCTCGGCCTGCAGGCGATAAACCTCCAGGGTGCAGGCGTCCGGGTCCACCAACCAGAGGTGGGCAACCCCCTCCCGGGCATATACGGGCATTTTCAAGGCCCGGTCGGTGCGGGCAGTGGAAGGCGAGAGGATCTCACACACCCAGTCCGGCGCCAGTTCGAACCAGGCCGTCTCCGGCAGCGCCGGCATGCGGTCGCGGCGCCAGCCGGCGATGTCAGGCACCAGGACATCACCGGCCAGATGCAACTCCGGCTCGTCGATGATCCACCAGCCACCCGGACCGCCACGCCCGCTGTTGAAGGGGTTCCATAGGTTACCGGTGAGCGCTGAATAGGCCACGGCATGTCTGGGCGCAGGTCGTGGATGGGTATACAGCCGGCCAGCGATGATCTCGCCCACCTGGGTTTCCGGCAGGGCGAGAATGTCGGCATAGTCGGCGTTGCGGTATGCGGCATCGGCCATGGGCGGGCTACCCCCCTAAAATAGGATGACAAACGTGACTGGCAAACACAGCATAGCCTATCTCGCTCCCACGGGGCCTGCGCGAGACCGGATACTGTCAGCACGTAGGTTGGGCCGACAAAGGAGGCCCAACATCCCCTATCGACAGATAGCGGCAAGCAGAGAACAGAATATGCATAATTCACGGTAAAACAATAGGTCGCTCCGTCGCGCCTTGCGCGTCGGCATTTCATTTTGGTTGATTACACGTTTCCATCGTCTGATTTGGTGACGGGATTTGCAGGTGGAACCAGCTGCAAGCCGGGAGCCCAAAACGCATAATGGTGTTTCGCCTGTGACAGTCAATGCTGCAGTCCATGGGTTTCCGTCAGGTGTCTGCCTGCAAATCAAGCCTGCGCGTAATCCGCCAGCAGCGATGGATCTTGGCATTGCGCCGAAAATCCTCCGGGATGGTCGAGGCGCTGATGTCTTTCACCGTCAGCCAGGCCAGGGCCGCTTCATCCAGGCGGAAGCGGCGGAAATTGTTGGAGAACAGCAGCACCCCGTCCGGCGTCAGCAGGTCCGCCGCCTGACGGATGAGCCGGGCGTGGTCGCGCTGCACGTCGAAGTCCCCCTGCATGCGCTTGGAGCGGGAAATGGTGGGCGGGTCCAGGAAGATCAGGCCGTAGCGACGTTCCGGGTCCTGGGACTGCTGCGCCAGCCATTCCATACAATCGGCCTGGATCAGGCGGTGCTGCGGGCCGGTAAAACCGTTCAGTTCCAGATTGCGCCGGGCCCAGTCCAGGTAGGTGGGGGACAGGTCCAGTGTGGTGGTAGTGGCCGCGCCACCGGCGGCGGCATGCACGCTGGCCGCGCCCGTGTAGGCGAACAGATTGAGAAAGTCTCGCCCCCGGGCCAGTTCCCGCAGCATGGCGCGGGTGATGCGGTGATCGAGGAACAGGCCGGTATCCAGATAGTCGGCGAAATTCACCAGGAATTCCAGTCCATCCTCCTCCACCCGGTGCAGACGGCCGGCCCCGCCCAGTTTTTCGTACTGACTGTTGCCCCTCTGCCGCTGTCGGGTCTTGAGCACGATGCGCCCGGCGGGCAATTCCAGCAACTGGGCGACCGCCCCCAGGGCCTCGCCCAGACGGGCCGCCGCCACACCGGGTTCGATATCGGCCGGGGCTGCGTATTCCTGCACCACCGCCCATAGTTCATCCGACTCGTACAGGTCCACCGCCACCGCATACTCCGGCAGGTCGGCATCATACAGGCGATAGCATTGCACCCCGCTGCGGCGTGCCCAGCGACCCAGGTGTTTGAGGTTTTTGCGCAACCGGTTCAGCAGCATCTGCGCCCCCTGGCTGTGCGGCGGCAGTGGTCTTACGACACTGCCGGGCGCTTGCTCTGCGTGATGCTTATCACTGCCCTTGCCGCGCTGAGCCACGATTCGCTCCTGCTCCACCCGGTACAGAAACAGGCGGCAGGCCAGTGCGCCGTTATTGAGATCGAAAGAGGCATCGGAACGCAGCCGCAGCGCCCGGGCCAGGGGCAGGTTGCCGGTGAACAGGGCGGCCCGCCAGCCGGAGAAACGCGATTGCAGCAGATCTCCCAGGCCCCGGTACAGAAGCCGCAGGTCCTCCTGCTCGCCCATGCGCTCGCCGTAGGGAGGATTGACCACCAGCAGGCCGGTCCTGGACCAGGGCGGCGGTGCAGTCTCATTCATCCCTCCCTGCTCGATGATCACCTTGCCGCCCAGACCGGCACCCTCGACATTGCTCCGGGCAACGCGCTCGGCGGACACGGCCTGATCGCGCCCCAGAATGGGCGGCAGACGTTTCAGGCCCTGTTCGCGGCGTTGCGCCGCCTCATCCAGCAGACGCCGCCACAGGGCGGGGACATGGCCCAGCCAGGATTCGAAACCAAAGCGCCTGCCCAGGGAGCCGGGGGCGATGTCCGCCGCCATCATGGCAGCTTCGATGACCAGGGTGCCGGAACCGCACATGGGATCCACCAGGGCGCCGCCGGAGCGGGCGATCTCAGGCCATCCGGCTCGCTGCAGGATGGCCGCGGCCAGGTTTTCCTTCAGCGGCGCCACGCCGCCCTCCTGCCGGTAGCCGCGCCGGTGCAGACTGTCGCCGGACAGGTCCAGGGCCAGGCGCGCCTGGTTGCGGAACAGATAGAGGTTCAGGCGCACGTCCGGACGTTCCAGGTTCACCGAAGGGCGCCGTCCGGTACGCTCGCGGAACTGGTCCACCACTGCGTCCTTGACCTTGAGTGCGGCATAGTGGCTGTGGGTGATGTTGGAGGAACGCACGAAGCAGTCCACCGCCAGGGTGCCGTCCGCCGTAAGGTGCTCGGACCAATCCAGTTTGCGCACACCCTCGTACAGCTTTTCCGGCGAAGGCGCGGCGAATCGCGCCAGGCTGAGCAGTACCCGGTTGGCCACCCTGGACCACAGGCACACCCGGTAGGCCGCCTCCAGGTCTCCGCTGAAGGCCACGCCGCCGGCCCCCGGCTGGGGCTTGCCGATACCGCAGGCACGCAACTCTTCGGTCAGCAGACTCTCGGTGCCCTTGGGGGAGGTGACGAAAAAATCAGGCATGGCGGCAATAGACACAGGAGAACGGGGCCTACAGTTTAACCTGAAGTCGCGGCTGCGCCTGTTATAAGCGCCTGGAGAAATCCGGACGGGTGGTCCCTGGACCTGTTTCGAGACCATTTGCTGCGAGGCATCCACAGGCAATGCCGCCCGGTGTTTTACGGCAGCCCCGATGGCGTCACTCCTGTCCGGCCCGTTTCTCCTGATAACCGTCGCTCAGGGTCAGCATGAAGGCCACGATGTCATCCACTTCCCGGTCCGTCAGGCCCAGATTGCCCAGTTCCTCCCGGTTCATGTTTTCCGCCACCTCCGGCGGCGACCAGCGCGGCACCAGGTCGCGGACATTGTAGAATTCCACCACCTCTTTCAAGGTGCGCATGGAACCGTTGTGCATGTAAGGGGCGGTGAGGGCGATATTGCGCAGGCCGGAGACCTTGTGCTTACCGTTTTGAGCCGGGTCTTTTGTGGTCTTTCCCAGGCCGGGGTCCACAAATTCAGCCCCCTCCGGATTGAATTCCCTGGGCAGTTTGTAGAAGGGATTATCCGGGTTACGCGGCACACCGAGATTGTCGTAGGTGAAATCAGTGAACAGGGGCGGAGAGCCGTCTTCCCCCGGGGTGACCGGATGGCAGGCCGCACAGTTGCCCTTGTCCTCAGCCTGGAACAGGGCAAGGCCACGTTTTTCCCGGGGACTCAGTTCGGCGTCACCACGCAGATAGGCATCGTACTTGGAACTGAACGGGTTCAGCTCCGGACTGCGCTCGAAGGCGGCGATGGCGCGGGCGATATACTCATAGGCCTGCTCCACCTCATCCAGGGCGCCGGGCCCGTAGACCTGCTCGAATGTGCTGGCGTAGTCAGTGGCCTTAACCTTTTTCACCACGGCGGCCGGATCCGGATTGGCCATTTCCAAAGGATTCAGAAACGGTCCCTTGGCCTGTTCCTCCAGGGTCGCTGCGCGCCCGTCCCAGAACTGGCCACCCACATACAGACCTTCCTGCTCATCGAAATGAAACTCGGGGCTGAAGGCGGCATAGGCGGCGCTGGGTGTGTTGCGGTTACCGAAACGGTCCGGGTGCACACCCCGGGAGACCGGCAGTTCCTGGTTCGGTTCCGAGAAACCGGCGCTGGGGGCATGGCAACTGAAACACCCCTGTCCCGGTGGCGTCGACAGGCTGGCATCGAAGAACAGGCGTTTGCCCAGGGCCTGCTCGGCCGACAATTCAGCGGCGCCGATACCCGGCCAGAGACCGCCAAGAAAAATACAGGTCAGAAGCAGATTGTCTGTACGCATATGAGGCACCATAACGGAAAACCTAACGGGGTAGTATATAAGAACTTAACCATATATTACCAATTACTGATCTTTATTGACGCAATAGGCAATACCCATGCTCACCCCCCGCTCCCTCTCCTCAGGCAGTTGCCTGTTGCAAACAGCGCCCCCCTGGTTCTGTCATACTTTCACTGAGGATCCCGGAGACAGCCGGGGGGAGAGGTGAAATGAAGGCGATGATCATGCAGCGTATCGTATCCCTGCTCGAGGACGAGGCGCCGCTGGCGCTGGTCGACCTGCCCATGCCGGAGCCGAAGGCGGGCGAGATTCGAATCAAGGTTTCCGCCTGCGGGGTCTGTCATACCGAACTGGACGAAATCGAAGGCCGCACAGCTCCACCACGACTGCCCGTGGTGCCGGGTCACGAGGTCATAGGCCGGGTGGATAAACTCGGGCCGGAGACTCAGCGCTTTCGCGCGGGCGATCGAGTCGGCGTGGGCTGGATTCACAGCTCGTCCGGTGCACCAGACGAGAATATCGATCCCGCCTTTCGCGCCACCGGCAGGGACGTGGACGGCGGTTATGCCGAATACATGAGCGTTGCGGAGAATTACGCCTACCCCATCCCGGAATTATTTAGCGATACCGGCGCAGCCCCGCTGTTGTGCGCGGGGGGCGTGGGATATCGTTCCCTCAAGCTGGCGGGACTGAACGACGGCGACAGGCTGGGGCTGACCGGCTTCGGCGGTTCGGCCCATCTGGTGTTGCAGGTGGCGCGGCACCTTTATCCACACAGCCCGGTATACGTGTTCGCAAGGAATGCGCCGGCGCGCCGCTTCGCCCTGCAGCTCGGTGCGTACTGGGCGGGAGATACCATGGAGCGCGCGCCGCAGGCCCTGCATGCCATCATCGACACCACCCCGGCGTGGAAACCGGTGGTGCAGGCCCTGGCCAATCTGCGTCCGGGCGGACGCCTGGTGATCAATGCCATTCGCAAGGAGGACACGGACAAGGACTATCTGCTCCATCTCAGTTATCACGAGCACCTGTGGCTGGAAAAGGAGATCAAGTCGGTGGCGAACGTGACCCACAGGGACATTGCCGAATTTCTCCCCATCGCCGCCGCCATTCCCATCCGTCCGGAGGTTCAGGTCTATCCGCTGGAACAGGCCAACCAGGCGCTGGTGGAACTCAAACGGGGACCCGTGCGTGGGGCCAAGGTGCTGGTGATGGGGTAAAACGACCCGCCCCGGCAGGAGGTCAACGGACCTGATGGCGGAAGCACATGATGCCGTTGCGACCCGACTCAGATATGAGATAGAAATAAGCGACCTATGAACAAGTTACACGGTGGATAGCTGCAATAAAAGGAGACACAAAGATGGCCATAAATTTCGATAAGGTTCCTGGCTACATTCGACGCGAAATCACCCATCCTTCCCGCACCCTGAAACGCGGCGTAAACAATCAATCCGTAAAACGCGTTCAGGAGTGGCTGAACTATCACAACTGCCGCACGGGCATAGACAGTGATTTCGGTCCGGCCACGGAGCGCTGCGTCAGGGATTTCCAAGGCATGAAGCGCAAGCCGGTAACCGGGGAGGTCGACCCGGCCACCTGGGACCTGCTGGTCAAACCCATGAAAGATGCCTTGAAGCAACCACGAAACGTGAAGAACCTGTCGCCGCAAGAGGCTGTTTTGGCGGTGGCGAACCAACATGTCGAGCAGCATCCCATCGAGATCGGCGGAGCCAACTGCGGGCCCTGGGTGAGACTCTACTGCGAGGGCAATGACGGCAGCACATGGGCCTGGTGCGCCGGATTCGTCAGCATGATCATGCACCAGGCGTATTTTTATCGCGAGGCCAAGGCACCCATCAAGGGTTCCGTGTCCTGTGACACCCTGGCCTCACAGGCAAAAGCGGCCGGTCTGTTCGTGCATGAAGGCGAGATCACATCGGGCCGCCGGGCCTGGGATGAATTCGGCGCGGCCTGTATCTTTCTGCGCCGGCGCACCTCCACGGACTGGACCCATACCGGCATTGCCGGCACGGGCAGCGGGAACCCGGCCGAACTGGTGTTCTCGAGCATTGAAGGCAATACCAATGACGAGGGCGTGCGGGAAGGCTTCGAGGCCTGCCGCCGCACCCGCAGTGTCGCCGGCGGTAATTACGACTTCATTGCCTTGATGTAGCGGGGCAACAGCCCGGCGGCGGGAGATTCACTGCGATGACCCGCCGCCGGGCATTGCGGGGGTGGGAACCCGGAAAAAAAGGACAAACATCAACGAGAAGACATGGCGGCGCAACAAGGAAAACCCCTGCCGACGTACCTGCCCCTGGGATTGAGCCTGAAGCGAGCGGATACTTCTCCTGCCATCGGGTCGGGCACCATTCCCACACATTGCCGGCCTGGTCGTACAGGGCCTCGGCGCTTGCTCCGGCGAAGACCAGCCGCGATTTCGTGTGCAATACATCCGCCCGCCCGGGCGGGTAGAGACCCACCGCACTGGTGGAGCCCAAACCCGTTTCCTCACTGTTGCAGGGATCTCGTCCAGCAGGGCCGTTGTACAACTGGCACGAGCTACGCATCAACCTGGCGCTGCAGCCAGTATTCCAGCAGGGCGCAATGCCACAGCTTGCTGCCCTGGATACGGGTGTGGTGCATCTCCGGGGCGGCGAACAGCATGTCCAGGTATTCCCTGCGGTACAGGCCGCGTTCGCGGGCGGCCCTGGCGTCCAGGATGTCGTGCATGAAGTCCAGAAACTCGCCGCGCACGTATTTCAGGGCCGGCATGGGAAAGTAGCCCTTGGGCCGGTCGATGACCGGGTCCGGAATCAGGCCCCTGGCCATGGCCTTCAGGGGGTATTTACCCTGTTCACGCAATTTAAGTTCAGGCGGGCAGCGGGCGGCGATCTCCACCAGTTCGTGGTCCAGGAAAGGCACCCTGGCCTCCAGCCCCCAGGCCATGGTCATGTTGTCCACCCGCTTGACCGGGTCGTCCACGATCAGGGTGGTCACGTCCATATGCAGCACCGCATCCAGAAACTCGTCCGCCTCCGGCTCGTCCAGCAAGGCCTCTATCAGCACCGCGGTGTGATCCTCGCCATGGTAGCGCGTGGTCAGCATGCGCAGCATTTCATCGTGGTCGCGGTCGAAGTAGTGTTTGCGGAAACGCTCCAGCCAGCTGCCTTCGGTCTCCCCCCGCATGCGCGGATACCAGAAGTAGCCGCCGAACACCTCGTCGGCGCCCTGCCCCGACTGCACCACCTTGATTTCCTTGGACACCTGCTCGGCCAGCAGGTAGAAGGCCACCGCATCCTGCCCGAACATGGGCTCGGCCATGGCGTCCACCGCCTCCGGCAGGCGTTTGAGCACGGACGAGTTCTCCACATGGATCTTGCGGTGGTCGGTGGCGAATCGCTCCACCACCTGGTCGGAGTATTCGAATTCGCTGCCCTTCTCCTCCGGCTGGTCCTCGAAGCCCACCGAGAAGGTGCGGATGTCCGACAGGCCGGCCTCCGCCAGCAGCCCCACCAGCAGGCTGGAATCCAGCCCGCCCGAGAGCAGCACGCCCACAGGCACGTCGGCGATCTCGTTGCGCTTGCGCACCGCCTCGCGCAGGGCCTCGTGTATGGCGTCCAGCCACTCCTGTTCGGAAAGCGCCTGTTCAGGGCGGGTGGCGGGGAAACGCCAATAACGCCGCTCGCTTGCCTCGCCCCGCGCATCGATGCGCATCCAGTGGGCCGGACGCAGCTTGCGCACCCCCTGAAGTATGGTGCGCGGCGCGGGAATGACCGCATGCAGTGTGAACTGGTGGTGCAGGGCCAGCGGGTCGATGGAGGTGTCGACGCCGCCGCCGGCCAGCAGGGCCTGGGTATTGGACGCAAAGCGCAGGCGCTGCCCGTCGCGTGTCCAGTACAGCGGCTTGATGCCCATGCGGTCACGCGCCAGGAACAGGTCCTGGCGCGCCATGTCCCACACGGCGAAGGCGAACATGCCGTGCAGCCGCTCCACGCAGGCGGGACCCCATTCCTTGTAGGCCTTGAGGATCACCTCGGTGTCGCCGCTGGAGTAGAAGTGATAGCCTTTGCCCCGCAGTTCCTCGCGCAGGGCCGGATAGTTGTAGATGGCCCCGTTAAACACCAGGGCCAGGCCCAACTCCTGGTCGATCAGGGGCTGGTTGGCGTGCTCCGACAGGTCGATCACCGACAGACGGCGGTGGCCGAAACCCAGCACCCCGTCGCTGTAGCTGCCGCCATGGTCCGGCCCGCGCTTCTCCAGCCGGGATGTCATACGCTGCACCGCGGCCAGATCGGCCGGTGCGCCGTCGAATCTCAGTTCACCGCAAATACCACACATGGTCCTGCTTCCTCGGTCAATATACCCGCCATGGAACACCAACTGCGGCGATGCCGCAATGGCGGGCATCAATCGGCGGTCTGGTGTGGCGACTATAATCTTGTGTTATTTTGCGCCACCAACCGATCAATCTTGCAGGCAGCGGTCAAGGGCCGTTTTTCGGATAATAGCAACCCTCAATTTCTATTCAGGAAGACCACATGCAGATCTGGGTGGATGCGGACGCCTGCCCCGGCGTCGTCAAGGATATACTGTACCGGGCAGTGGAGCGGATTCAGGTCAGGCTCACCCTGGTTGCCAATCAGGCCTTGAGTACACCGCCCTCGCCACTTATCCGCTCGGTTCAGGTGGCGCGCGGCTTCGACCAGGCGGATAATTACATCGTGGATCAGGCCGCCGAGGGGGATCTGGTGATCACCGCCGACATCCCCCTGGCCGCCGACGCCGTTGCCAAGGGCGCCCATGTGATCAATCCGCGCGGCGAGCAATACACCACGGAGAATATTCGCCAGCGCCTGGCGATGCGGGATTTCATGGAACAGATGCGCAGCACCGGCGAGGTGAGCGGAGGCCCGCCCCCGCTCGGGCAGAAAGAGCGCCAGGCCTTCGCCAATGCACTCGACCGCCTGCTTGCCCGCCTGGTTTCCAAACCAGGCTCCTGATCAATCCTGAGTGCGGGACGGCAGCGCCTTTATATCCCTGCTGAATTCCGAGTGGCTGCCCTGAGTGCATCCTAATTTTGTATCACAGCAACCGTTATACGTCAGGAAGGGAACGGCCCTCCCCTACAGACAAGCCGGATGCATAACCATTGATAGTCGTGTTATGACCAAACTGAAAAAGAAAACGAACTGGCTGGATATCCAGAAACGACTGGCCTCCATCGCCATTTTTGTCATGCTGGCCGCCTTTCTGGCCTATGAGGAACCGACCATCGAGATCGCCTGGGTAACGGCGATCCTGCTGCTGACCATCTACCTGTTCGCCTTCGAGGTGGTCGATGTGGACGTGGCGGCATTCAGCATCATGGTGCTGCTGGGACTCACCGATTTTCTGGCCCCTATTATGGGGCTGGAAAAAGGGCTGGTGGATCCCAAACACCTGTTCGACGGATTCTCCAGTAATGCCGTGATCTCCATTATCGCGGTCATGATCATCGGCGCCGGGCTGGACAAGACCGGCATCATGGGCCGGGTGGCGACTTTCATTCTGAAGATCGGGGGCAGTTCCGAAAGGCGCATCATCCCGATCATATCCAGCACGGTCGCCATCATCTCCTCTTTCATGCAGAACGTGGGGGCAACCGCCCTGTTTCTGCCGGTCGTCTCACGCATCTCCGCCCGTTCCGGCCTGCCCATGTCGCGGCTGCTGATGCCGATGGGCTTCTGCGCCATCCTCGGCGGTACCGTGACCATGGTGGGCTCCTCCCCATTGATCCTGCTCAACGACCTGATTCTGACATCGAACTCCGCCCTGCCGGCGGAGCAACAAATGCATACCTGGGGCCTGTTCTCCGTGACGCCCGTCGGGCTGGTGCTGGTGGCCACCGGCATTCTCTATTTCGTTTTAGCAGGACGCCTGGTATTGCCCAGCACTCAGAGCGAGAGCACCACCAGGGGCAAGGACACCATGACCTATTTCCACAACCTGTACGGCATACAACCTGCCTTGTCAGAGGTGGTGGTGCAGGACGGCAACGAACTGGTGGGAAAGATCCTGGGAGAGGTGGAAGTCAGCAACAAAGTCCGGGCGATCGGGGTTAAATACAGTGGCCAGGAGAGTCTGGTCGGTCCCGGCTCCGTGGGCTATGACACCAAACTGGAGGCGGGCATGGTATTGGGTATTCTGGCCCAGCCCAAACGGCTCGATGAATTCGTCGACAGATTCAAACTCAAAAGGCGCTCGAAACTACGCAGTTTCGGGGAGTCCCTGGCTTCCACCAAGGCGGGTATCGCCGAGGTGGTCATACCGCCCGGCTCCGGCCTGGTCGGCAAGAGCGCGCTCGATGTGTGGCTGCGCAAGATCTACGGCATGGGCCTGATCGCCCTGCACCGCGACGGAGAGACCCTGCGGGCGGGCAACAATATCCGCAATATGCCGTTTCATACCGGCGACACCCTGGTGGTACACACTACCTGGGAGAACCTGGCCCGGGTGGAAAAGAATCCCGATTTCGTGGTGGTCACCACCGAGTACCCGCGCGAGGAGTTGCGGCCGAAAAAGGTGGGCTGGGCTGCCCTGTTTTTCTCCATCGCAATCACCATGGTGCTGTTTACCGACATCCGGCTCTCGGTGGCCCTGCTGACCGGTGCGGTAGGCATGATTCTCTCCGGGGTGCTGAAGATCGACGAGGCCTATCAGGCGGTTTCCTGGAAGACGGTTTTCCTGCTCGCCAGCCTGATCCCGCTGGGGCTGGCGGTGGAACAGACCGGCACCGCCAAGTGGATCGCCGAACAGACCCTGCTGGTAGCCGGCGACATGCCGATATGGGTCATACAGGCCGCCGTCGCGGTGCTTTCCACCTTTTTCACCCTGGTCATGTCCAATGTGGGCGCCACCGTGCTGCTGGTGCCGCTCGCCGTCAACATCGCCATCGGTGTGGGTGCGGACCCGGCGGTATTCGCACTCACCGTGGCCGTCGCCACTTCCAACTCCTTCATCATTCCCACCCACCAGGTCAACGCCCTGATCATGGGACCGGCAGGCTACCGGGTTCCGGACTTCATGCGGGCGGGCAGTATCATGACCCTGCTGTTTCTGGTGGTGATGCTGGGAATGATGAACCTGGTGTTCTGAAAGGGTCTGTGGGGCAGTGCCGGTTCAAACATGCCGGCAGAAAGTCTCCTTGATCCGTGTCGATGCCACCAGGGCCAATGTGGCCCCGCCCAGGCTTAACCACAGGCCGTTTTGATAGTCCTCGGCATCGTAGACCCGGGCGCCGGACAGGAGGGTACCGTCCCAGGTGAGGTCCAGGACCCAACCGAAGGCCGGCTGCATCAGGGCGGCCCCGAGGAAAAGGCCGGTATTGACCAGAGCAATGCCCATGCCCGATACGCCGGGAGGCAGCAATTCCTTGGCTGCTGCATAGGTGACGACGAAACCGCCTGCCGATAGCCCCAGCAGGCAGTAGAGCAACAGCCCGGACCAGCCTGTGCCCCAGGGCAACAGTATCAGGGCCAGCCAGGCCAGGACCGACAGCAAGGCGCTGCCCAGGATCAGAGGCTTGCGTCGGCCAATGCGGTCGGACAACCATCCGGCCTTGAACGCGCCCACGGCAAAACCGGCCAGTGTCGCGGTGGTATAGAGCGATGCCCCGGCCCGGTCCAGACCATGCAGATCGCGCATCAGGGGTACGCCCCACAGGCCGGCGAAAGCGAACAGCGTGCCGGTCATGCCGAGATTGACCCAGAATCCCGGCCATATCTCAGGCAAGCTCAACACGTCGCGAAGATCCTGCAGCCAATGGCGGTCTCGTTCCGCCGGCGACTCCAGGCCCTGTTGCTCATGAATGGAAGGGAAGCCAGCAGCCTGCGGACTGTTGCGTACCCACAGCCAGTTCATGACGGCCAATAGCATTGACAGCACTCCCGCGCCTACAAAGGCCTCGCGCCAGGACACGGAAGTGAGCAACAAGGCCAATGGGCCCGCCGCGAGAATGGAGCCCAGGTTTCCCAACAGCAGGGTCAGGCCGCTGATGCGGCCGTATTCCCGGTCCGCATACCACACGGCGTTGGACTTCATCAGCCCGACGAACACCACGGAAACCCCCAGCCCGACCAGCAGCCGTCCCGCCACGGCCATATTAAAATCCACGGCCAGGCCGAACAGGATGGAACCCGCCCCCGCCACCAGGGTGCCGATGGTGACCGTCAGGCGGGGACCCAGGGTATCGGCCAACACACCGGATGGGATCTGCATGGCGGTGTAGATGTAATAGTAGGCAGCCGCCAGGGAGCCCAGGGCCATGCCGGTGGTCTGAAAGGTACTCGCCAGATCCCCCGCTACAACACCGGGGGCCATGCGGTGGAAGAACACAGTGACGTAGGCGGCCACCAGAATCAAAAACACCACCCGTCGCCGGGTCAAAAAGGCTGCGCGATCAAATCGCGCTTCGGTTGGACTCAGACTCATGCGATATCCAGGGTGGAAAAAACAAGGCCAACTATAGCCGGGTTATGGGCCCGATGCCTGTCGAACCTTGCGGGATTCTGCTGAGTGGCGTCCAAACGTAAAGTCTAGTGCTGGTGACTCCGTATGGTGGCCTCGTTGGATTGCGTCAAGTTGGAGCCTCTATGTCGCCAGCGCTGGCCATCGAGGGTCGTGCTTCAAAACCGGATACAGCTATGGTACCGTTCAGCTGTTCCTCGTGGTACTTGCGATCGAAGGAATGCCGTATTTTCCGGTACGTGGCAGTCGTACAAATGCGCTTGAAGTGTATAATCCGGGTTGTACACATTGGTGACGGCAGCGTGCGATTGCAAGCAAACCGACACCAAAGGTCCGTGTCGTGGACTGATCCCGGGACGTAAATATAGGGGTAAAAACAACTGTCAAGGTGCTGGCACTTTTGCCAGTAAGGCACTATTCAATGGGTGCCGGAGTATCGTGTGTCGGTCAATGGAAGGCCCAGTCATGTGCCAGCTCAAAATATGTGTGCTTGGTCAGTTTACGGCACAGTATGAAGAGTGTCCGCCCATTCGGTTTGTATCGCTAAAAGAGCAAGAACTGTTGAGCTATCTTGTTTTGCGGCGTGACCGGACACACGCACGCGAACTTGTCGCCGGCGTCCTCTGGGGCAATACGTCCATCCATCTGTCGAAGAAATACCTGTGTACTGAACTCTGGCGGCTGCGCAACGATACGAAGCCCCCGGATGGATCCTCAGCCCCGGTCATAGCGAGCAGGGGGTGGGTCCGGATCAATCCGGAAGCTGAAGTCTGGAGCGACGTCAATGTGCTCGAGTCGACCTATGACCTTGTCCGGAGCAAGGCAGCCGAGAGGCTGAGCCCGCAAGAGGCTGCGCTTCTGGAACAGACGGTCCGGCTCTACGAAGGACCGCTCCTGGATGGCTGGTACCAGGATTGGTTCCAGACTGAACGTGACCGGCTGCATCAGATCTACCTGGAGATCGCAGACAAGCTAATGGCTTATTACGAGGCCTTCGGCTGCTATGAGGAGGGGATCGCACTGGGGCTACGGGTCTTGTGCGAAGAACCGACCCAAGAGCGTACCCATCGCCGACTCATGAGATTTTTCTTCCATGCCGGTGACCGCGCTAAGGCTCTCGAACAGTTCTCCCGTTGCACGTCGATTCTTCGCGACACGCTGGATGTGGAGCCATCTGCGGAGACGAGCGCCCTCCGGCAGCAGCTTCGCGTCGGTTCGCTTAAGCCACTGATAGTGGGCGAGTCGCAGCGGGATGGTGTCGGCCTCGCGACCATTCTACAGCGCGTCGATGACCTGCAGCGGCAGTTGGACAGTCTGCGCAGCCAACTCGAGAACGAGATTAAAGTGCACGACCGGGGCGCTTTCTGATTAAGGAGTGGCCCCTCAGGCGTTCGCATCCGCGTTCGATCACACCAAGCTGCATCAGGCCCGCCGGTGAGAAGGCCTGTATATGTTGCGCTCCAATCTCAGCGTCACAGATGATCACATCTGAGGATCTTTCGCTGTCTTCCTGAGCAGCCTCCCGGTGTCAACCTCTGCGCATCGAGGGCTCCCGATCAATAGATTGCGGCATTATCAGGACCGAACAGGTGAAATCAGGCTCAAAAAAACGAGCCGAAAGACGTTGAGAGAGATGATCGTGAGATGTTTGCTTCCCATACTGCGAGGAAAGCTGATAGGGAAGCATCCAATTCTCTAATGATTGCGAATGCCGCCAACCTCATCCTTCGGGAACTGCGTGCCTTCCTCACCGCGAGCAGCGCGAGCGAGAGCAACGATGCCCCGGACTTCGTCGTCTTGGGGAATATCGCGATGGCGGATGCACCCGATCTCACTCCGCCCATTCGCGAGCGCGTCGTGATCAGTGTTGTCAACATCGCCGAAGAGTCGACGTTTAAAAACGCGCCGCACTTCGAGCGCGCCGGAACCACAACGCGCTACCGCAATGCGCCCAAATACCTGAACCTTTTCGTGCTGTTCAGCGCGAACTACACCAACTACGAGACCGCGCTTAGGCGGCTCTCACAGGTCGTCACATTCTTCCAGGGAAAAAACGTGTTCACCCTGCAGGACAGCCCGACCCCATCGACGGTAGACGACCCGATCGCGGAGATGCGGCTCATCATGGAGATGTTTGCCCTCAGTTTCGAACAAGTGAACTACCTTTGGGCAAGCCTCGGCGGCAAGCAGATGCCCTTCGTAATGTACAAGGTGCGGCTAGTTCGTGTGCAGGCCGATCGCAGGACCCGGGAAGCGCCTGTCATTGAGGAGGTCGCGGCCGACGAGACGGCTGTCTGAAGCCATGGCTTTCAATATTCATTACAGACCTCTGTGTGTCGTCTCGATCCGACACGGCTTCCACCTCAACAAGGGGCGTGAAGAGTTCGACGATCTCAATGAGAAGGAAAAGCAACGAAAACTCGCCGGTTTCGACATATTCGAAGACTTGCGCTTGGTTGTTCCGAACGACACGAGGCGAACGCTCGCTGGACTCGATCTGCTGCTCCGGCCTACGCCGACCGGATTTGTCGTCGGATCGGCGGTCGAAGAGCCGGCGCCCAAAGTCTATGTTCCCCGCCGCATTCCTGTCCACGCCTATCGCCTACGCTTTGCACTGTGCGCCCGTGCTCCATACTTCTGGGATTACACCAATCTCGATCTCGGTCCCGGCGATCGTGGGATCTACTACCTCAGCAATCGTGTAGGAGAGCTCGATGGGAGTTTTCCGTATCTCTCAGCTCCTCCGAAGGTGTATGCGGCCGGTACGGTCTACAAAGCGGGCGACGTCGCCCGCTTTGTAGACCGTAC
>RRYU01009400.1_pt1 | contig 19628 bp, 9 predicted proteins | sample 2162651 | NCBI WGS metagenome assembly RRYU01 (sample SAMN10267283, study PRJNA491782) | microbial mat metagenome | isolation source: biomat in the production well | place: Japan: Minami-Kanto gas field, natural gas well KTG3 | collected 2017-06 | reverse complement strand
ACCGCTTTATGATTGGCTAGATACCTCTTATTGTCCTGATGATTATTGTGGCTTTGATTTTTCAACTGAGGAGTATTGTTTAAATGAAAGATGTTTGCGCGTGAGTGGTCGTCGTTTATTTTATCAAGAGCAAGAACAAAATTTGCCGCCAGATTTAGTTGGTAAAAATGTTTTAAATGTTTCGATTTTTCCCTTACAAAATGATTGGCTAGTTGGCTATGTCTTTTTATTTGAAGGTGCAGAACAAGGCAAAGCCTATCGTTTTGATGGACAGAGATTTACTGATTTAGATCCAGAGGGAATTGTTCCTTTTAAAACTAGAGCTGGTTTTGAAGGCGCTAAATTTGGTTTTGGTGGTGATGAATCTAATTTTTTAGTGATGTATGGCGCCTATGATATGAAGGCTTATCAAATTGTGGGCGATAAATTACATGATGTTAGCCAATTCTTTGGTTTAAGAGTATCAGATAGTGGTTTTAAGCCAATTGCCTTTAGGTTAAGTAAAAGAAATGATGCTGTTTGGTATGTTTGCTCCACCGAAGCTAGCAAGCCGCGTTTAATTAAATTGTGGCAAAACGGTACTGAAAATATTATGGGCGCCTTGTCATTTACCGAGAGTATTTTAGACAGAAGAGAAGGGGCTAGTGAAGCTTGGTGCTTGCCGGGAAAAAATAATGACGAGCTCGATATAGTGGTTTTAAGAGGTGACCAGTATCGCTTAAAAACTTTAAAAGATAAAGGATTTAATCAGGCACAAAATTATATTTTAAGAACAAAAAATATTTTTAAAGGACAAGGAGAGATTGTGAAAGTAACTTTTAATTTTTTAGCTGGTTGTGGTCAAAGAGGTTGTGGTGACAACATGTTAGATGAAAGAGTAAAATTTTATTTTTCTGGCAATGGTGAAAGATTTACTCCGGCTTCTATTAATTCAGAAATTATTCCCCCGGCTGGTTCCACTGGTTTATATTGGCAGTTAATATTAGATCCAAAGCCGTCTAATTTAGATTACTCTCCTTGGGTAGATGGTTTATTAGCAATTAGTTATGCGTGGCAGTAGAATTAATATATTCCGTTTATGGTTGTAAATAAGGTATTAAAACAAATAATTATTGGGATTATTATATCTCTAGTTTTTGTATTGCCTTTTAGCTTGCAAGCAAAAAATATTAATATCGGCCAAGTAGGAGATACTGTTTCTGTTTTGGGTTCATTGTGTTTAGCTGGTTCCTGTGCACAAAATTGGGAAGAAATTAGCGGTGCTTGGCAAGAAGCAGGAAGCTCTGTTTATTTTCTTGGCGGCAATGTGGGTATTGGTTTAACTAATCCAGCCACTATGTTAGATGTGGCTGGAAGTTTTCGTGCCTCTGGACAATTAATGTTTGATAATGCTTTGTATACGGGTAGTGGCACGCGTATTTTAACAGTTGATAATTCCGGCAATGTGTTAGCAACTAGCTCAGCTTCATTTTTAATGCCAGCGCCGAGTGTGACTGGTCAAATTTTGCGTGCTAATGATAGCTTGTCTTGGGAGCCAACCAGTAGTTTATTTATAAAATCTGATGGTAATGTTGGGATAGGCACTACTAATGCCGGCGCGCTATTAACTATAAAAAATAATTCTTGGATTTCAGCTCTTGATGGTTCAGGTAGCGGTTTAGTTAATATGTTCCGGGTTAATGCTAATAATCAGATTGAAGTTGGCGGACCGCTGATGATTGGATCTTTTGAATTTGCAGCCGATAGCGGATTAGTCACTCTAGCCGATATGCCTGTTACTAGCGCATCTTCTATTGGCACTCCTCAGGGTTATGCTTTAAAGGTTGATGGTCAAAACATATTAGGTATTTATTCTGAGTCTGATGGAGCCGGTGGTATTCAAAATGATAGAATTGGTATTGGCACAATTTCACCAAGTCGTCGTTTATCAATTGTTGATAGTGGTTTAGGTTTTGATAGAATAGGGGCTAATATTTTAGGAATTTATACCAGCAATTTAGAGCGCGTCAGAATAGAAGCGGCTGGTAATGTTGGCGTTGGGACGAGCGCGCCTAGTCAAAGATTGCATGTCGCTGGCGCTTTACAATTAGATTCTGTTTCATTTGGTGTTACCCCTGGCACAAGTCAAAATTTAGCACTCTCAACTGTGGAATATGTTAATAATATAGTGTCTGGTGTATCTACTTCCACGGTTGGCTTTTGGACTTTAAGTAGCAATAATATTTATAATACCAATAATGGCAATGTAGGAATTGGCACCAGTACAGCGCCTTATAAATTAAATGTACAAGGTGATATTAATTTAACAGGCTCATTATTACAAAATGGTGCACCTTTTACGGGAAGCCGTTGGAACTTAAATGGTTCTAGCATTTTTTATAATAATGGGAATGTGGGCATCGGCCTCACCAACCCTTCTCAAAAACTCCACGTTGCTGGCATAGCTCAATTAGATTTAGTCTCATTTGGCATTACTCCAGGAACCAGTCAAAATTTAGCCCTTACAACTGTTGAATATGTTAATTCTATGGTATCTGGGGCTAGCACTTCTACGGTTGGCTTTTGGACCGCCAGTGGAAATAATATTTATAATGTTAATAGTGGAAATGTGGGAATTGGCACAGCCACCATAAATGATCGAGTTACTTTAGCCGGAGGAATGATTGGAGTTAGTCTTGGTGGTGGCATTAGAATGACTAATGATAATAATCACAGTATTATTTTCAGACCAGATGGTGGCTCAAATTCTATAAATTATTATGAATATGGTGGTACTTTAGCCTCTGGAGCAGGTCATAAATTTTTTACAGGTGGCGATTATCTCAGTCAAACTTTAAAAATGCAAATTGCTGATAATGGCGTTTATTTAGCTGGTAATGTTGGAATTGGGACGACTAATTCATCTGCCTTATTAGATATTAGATCTGCAACTCAAGGTCCAACCTTAATTTCGCTTGGATGGGGCTCAGCTAATAATTTTATAGTAGGCTCTAATACGGCTTATACACGATACTATTTAGCTAGTGGTGATTTATTTCATCGTTTTTATACAAAGTCTGCTGGTAGTGTTGCGTCAGAAAGATTTAATATCTCTGGCGGGACAGATGTTGCTATTGCTTCATTTATAAATACAAATGTCGGCATTGGTCTCACTAACCCTTCTCAAAAACTTCACGTTTCTGGCGCCCTGCAATTAGACTCCGTTTCTTTTGGCGTTACCCCTGGCTCTTCTCAAGCTTTAGCCTTATCTACTGTTGAATACGTTAATTCCATGGTTTCTGGCGCCAGTACCTCCACTGTTGGTTTTTGGAGTGCTAATGGTAATCATATTTTTAGCAATAATAGTGCTGGCGTTGGTATTGGCACCTCTGATCCAGGAGCGTATAAATTAAAAGTAAATGGCGATGTAGCTATTACTGGCATTTTACAAACTCAAACTGGTTCTGACTTTGCTGAAGAATTTTCGGTCAGAGCACCACTACCAACTGGCACAGTTGTTATTATGGATAATTTTGGTCATAAATCAGTGCGCGCTTCAGTTTCTGCTTATGATTCTAAAGTAGTTGGTATTATTTCTGATAACCCCTCTATTATTGCTGGTCGGGTTGATAGTGAACATAAAGTAGTGGTAGCGATGATGGGAGTAGTTTCGGTAAATGTTACTAGTGTCAACGGAAAAATAGAAAGAGGTGATTTGTTGACGACCTCTAATTTAATGGGCTATGCTATGAAGGCTACTGAAAATAAGCCAGGCACAATAATCGGTAAAGCCTTAGAAGATTTTAATGGTCAGAAGGGAAGAATCAAAGTCTTAGTAAATTTACAATAAAAAATATGCAGATATGTGTTTTTTCTGCTGTTGCTAAAACTCTTTTTAAAGAGGTGTTAACAATCAATTGGTCAGCGTCTTTATAAAACTGCTAACACCAGTGATGTTTGATGGGTTGATTTTGGGAGGCATTCCAAGGCTTTGCCATCGCCAACCTAAGAACCCTTCGGGTCCTTAGGTCGCCAATACCAAAACCTTGCAAACCCCCCGTCCCACCTTCGCAGGACTCCTTGTCAATAAATTAGCAATTGGCCGCCAGGTACAATTGCCTTAGCAACAGCGGTAAAGACAGATATTATTTTAAGAAACCGCAAACAACGGCTTATTTAGGTTTTACTTTTTTCGATTATTGTCTAAATTAAAAAAAATTATGAAAGATAAAATAATTAGTTTAGAAAATTTTAAACAAGCCTATTTGAAGATGACTAATGATATGGAGCTAGACGGCAGGGCTAGGCGTTATCGTGGTTGGGATAATTTAAAATTGCATGATATAGAAACTAATGCTTCTGAGATAATTACCAGCGCTCGTCAAGAGTTAATAGACTTAAAGCCCTTGTCACCAGCTATACTTTTAACTATTCCTAAAAGAGGGGCGCCGCATAAGTTAAGAGAAATATTTGTTTATAACTTAAAAGATAGAATTAAGGCTCAGGCGGTTTATCAAGTGCTAGAGCCTTTATTTAATGAGAGGTTTTCTCCCTATCTTTTTTCTTATCGTTCTTCGCATAATAGTTATTTTGCCGCCCGTAGTGCAGTTCGTCATTATCGTAAATATTGGCAAAGAGACTCTGTTTTAGTAACCGACATCTCCGATTATACCGGTAATATTCAGCATGAGGCGCTGAAAGAAAAAATTAGAAATTTAAATTGGGGCGAAGAAGTAGAAAAAATATTATTTTTATTTATTGGTAACGCCACTATCAGAGAAGGAAAAATAATAAATCCAACTGTTGGCGTTGTTCAGGGTGTACCACTGGTACCAGTATTTTATAATTTATATTTAAATGATTTTGATAAACAAGTTGGTCCAGCAGTTGATTTTTATAGACGTGTTGGTGACGATTTAATTGCCTTTGATCAAAAGGTGAGTCGGATAAATAAATTAAAAAAAGCTTTAGAGCAGGAAGTTAAAAAATCTGGTTTAAAATTACATCCTGATAAAACTAATATCCAACCAGCTAGCCGTTCATTTAATTTTCTTGGTTATCATTTTTTTGAAGGCAATATCAGCTTGCCGCCTAAATATCATAAATCTTTAATAAAACGTTGGCAACAAAATTTTGTTAATCGTAGTTTTCGCAGCAATCAACATCGTTTGCGTTTTGTACAAATTTTAAATAACAGTAAAGACCCTAGTAAGCAGGGAATAAAAGAACAAATTAAACAATTAGTTTTACAAAAAAATTTAGTATCTGATAGTCGATCCTTTGCGCGTTTATCCGAAGATTTTTTTCATCTATTAACTCGTTATCTTTTTAAAACTTATACTCCCAGAAATCGTCGTTTACTAAAAAATAAAACAAAAAAAATAGCACCAATTTCTATTTATCATAATTTTATTAATACTCGTCATGGCACTATCTCAAGAAAAAATTAATATCATGCGTCAAAGGCGCTGGGAAAGATTAGAAAGCGGCTCTTTGTGGCCCAAGCCAAAAGCGCGTGAATTTCTTAAATTTTTTGCCCGCAAAGAAAAGCTTTTGTTGCGCGCTACTTTGTTATTGTTGCTGATTCAAGGCTTATTGGAAGTTGCTTTAATTATTGCTAGTCATCGTTATTTACGAACTTCAAGTTTTTCTTTTGAGGCTGTTAGTCAGCCGGCGTTATTTGTTTTATTTTTTATTTTAGCCAGTTTATACTTACTCACTTCTTATGCAGCTATAAAAAATGAGAGAACTTTTGTAGTTTATTTAATTAATGAGTTACGCGCCCGCTGGTTTAAAATATTTTTATTTAAACGTCCAGAAGAGCATAATTTAGGTGATAAAAGTTGGTTATTAGCTAAATTATCATATCACTTACCATTACTTAGCACCGGACTAGACAATTCTTTAATCGCCTCTATAAGATGGCTTTTATTTATGATAATTCTAGTTTTTATTGCTTTTATTTTTAGCGCCAAATTACTTATCTTGGCCGCCTTAGCTTTAGTTGTTAGTTTATTAGTGGGCTGGTTTGGATTTTTTGTTTCTCGTCGCTTTGTTTCTCGTGAGGCGACTTTTTATTCTCATATTATTAGATGGGTAGATTTAAATTTATCAGACTGGAAATTTGTTAAAAATTTTAAGCAAGAAAGAAAGGTGATGAAAGAGTTTGATAATTTAGTTGAGCTTGATTCTTATTTTCGTGTGCGCCGTAATTTGTGGTTGCGTTTTAGCACCAGTATTATTTTTATTCTTTTAATATTTTTTAGCTTTGCCACTGGTTCCTGGAGTAATCGCGTGGATTATTTTTTTGGCTCAGCTAGTTTAGATTCTCGATTTTTGATGATAGTGGTCTTGATTTATTTTTCTCGCTTGTTATATGAAAGCGTGAGAGCGGGTCTTTATTCGGTGCCTTTATTTTTAGGTTTAAAATTGGCTGTTCCCGAATCTAAGGCTAGAAAACTTGGCTCTAATTTAGAATTAAAGTTTAAAAAAATTATTTTTCAAGCACAAAGAATAAAATTATTTAAAAAAAGTAATTATCAAAAATTTGTTTTCAATTTTATGATTGGTGGCCGGTATTTAATTACTGGCGAAAATAGGGCAGGCAAGAGTGCTTTAGCGCGTCTTTTAGTAGGACAAGCTAATTATGGTCGCCGCGCCTGGATTATTAAAAAAGATAATCAGCGTTTTGTTTATAATGATTTTTTTCATAAGTTTAATAGTTTTTATTATTTAGACCCAGAGTTTACTAGTCAGCGTTCTATTTTAGAAGTTGTTTGTGGATTGGATAAAAAATTTATTAGCAGTGAAGATTTAGAAGTGGCTTCTAATTTGGTAGAGCAAAATCCTGAACTTAAAGCAATTTTTTATGAAAGAGAAGATTGGCGTTTTCGAGCAGATAAATTTTGCGTTAACGCTAAGAATACTCTAGTTTTACAAGTTATGCACTGTTTAATTAAAAAACCAACGATAATAACAGTGGATAATTTTTGGTTAGATAAAAATGATAAAGAAATAAATAAATTACTGTTGTTATTAACAAAATTATTACCAAGTAGTGTGGTGGTATTTTTTGCTACTACTAATTCAGATAACAATGAAATAGTTACTTATGAAGAAAAATATAAGATTTAAAAAATTATTAAAAAAATATTGGCGCTTACCAGTTTTATTTTTAGTGTTGTTATTTTTATTGGCACTTAGCGCTCGTTTCAGTGGTCGTTTAGTTCATAACATGTTAACTATTAAATTGGAGCCAGCCCGTTTTGTTGTAAGCGATGAACCAGTTGTCGCTGAATTATTATTTAATAGTGAACCAGGCACCCATCTTTTATCTGCGGCGATAGAAAAAGAAATAAATCAGGCTGAAAAAAGTTTAGAAATAGCTATGTATGCCATTACTTCAGAAAAAATAAGAAGTGCTATTTATCAGGCAGCTGAGCGGGGAGTGGTTGTCAAAATGGTAGCTGATTGGGGCAAGCAAGAAGATTATCAATATTTTTTTGCTGACATGCCAGAGGCTATTTTTTTTCGTTATGCTCATAGCAAAGATGGGAAAAGATCTTTAATGCACCATAAGTTTGCTTTAATTGATAGAGGTGAGATTAATCAAAAATTAATTTTTGGGGCTTTTAACTGGACTGATTTGCAAGAGAAATATGACCCTAGTTTTGTTTTAATTACAGGTCACTCAGAGTTGGTTGCTAGCTTTGGTCAAGAATTTGATTATTTAGTATCAGGGATTAGCGGTCGAGATAAGTTAAAAGAACCAGATTATAAAGCCTGGGATCTTCATTTAAAAACTGGAAATTATAATTATGAAACCTGGTTTAGTCCTGGCGGCGCCAATGATAGTATTAAGTCTCGTTTGCTTTCTTTAATTAGGGACGCTAAAAAAGAAATAAAAATATTAATTTGGGATTTTACCGATCAAGATATAGCCGTTGAATTGGTTCGTCGGGCACGTGAAGGCGTTAAAGTTACAATCATTGCCGAAACTTGGAATTTTAATAATGAACAGTCGGTTTTTCGTTATTTTTTAGGAGCCAGGCTGCGGTATAATTTATCTAACTTAACAGTAATATCTGATTATGAAAGCGGGGAACTAGCTAAAGCGGTTTTAGCTGAAGATGATTTGCGTGAAGGCTTTGATCCTTTTTTACATCATCATTTGTTATTAGTTGATGATAAAATAGCTGTATTTGGTACAAATAATTGGAGTAAGGGCGGTTCTTTTTTTAATGATGAATCTATTATGATAACTGATAACCCCAGCTTGGTTCAGCCTTTTGTTGAGGAGTTTAATTATTTTTTGGACATAAATTTAAACCAGCCGATTGATTAGTAGATTAGTCAAATAAATATTGTGTATTTTTGTAAAAATGCTATAATTATATTAGATAAAAAAAATTTAAAAATAACCAAAAAAGTATGTTAAACACTTTTAAAGATTTAAGCGCCAAAAAGGTCGCAAAAATTTCTGCCATTTTTTTTGTAGCAGTAATATTGGTGGTAATTGGGCCCTTAGTTTACACTCAAATAAACGCTGCCTTAGAGCAACAGGTAGTAACCAAAAATGCCCTTATTACTCAATCTTTAGTTGATAAAGATTACGAAGCCTGGAAATCATTAGTAACTGATAAGAGATTAAAAGCGCAAATTAATGCTGATAATTTTAACGATTTTGCTACCGCTTTTACTTTACTAGAAAGAGGGAAAGTGGAAGAAGCTCAGTTTATTTTAAAGCAAATGGGTCTTAAAAAGGAATATCAAGTAGTTGAATCTCGCAGTGCTTTAATTAGTGATGCTATTGCACGCGGTGATTATAATACTTGGCGCAACTTAGTTGGTAATAATTATGCCACTTCAGTTAATGCTGATAATTTTGGGCGTTATGCACAAATTATTGCTAATGTTTCTTCGGGTAAGCTAACCCAATCTTTAAGAGATATGCATTTACTACGAATAATGCAGGCACCACCAACTTTTAGATCCAGTCGCTAAGAGATTGTTTTGCGCAATTATCTTTAAAGTTATATATCAAGAGAAAGATAAAAAATATTATTGATAACTAACTCCGAGCAGGTTAGTCAGTATGATTAAAATAAAAAAATTTATAAAATTTTTAACACCCATTTTAATATTGGCTATTTTTGTTTTTTTCCCAGCATCAACTACAGCTAATATCGGTTTGTCTATTGGGCACAGCGGGTTAACTTTAGATTCGTTTAATAATTTATTATACGGAAATTTAAGTTCAGCTAGTCATGCCAGCAGTAGTTTCTTTTTATTTCAAAAAAATAGTTCGGATATAGTTCGTTTAGATAATTTTGGCAATTTTACTACCTTAGGAAATATTGGTATTGGCTTATCTAATCCTAGCACCTCTTTGCAAATAACTAATGATAATTGGATATCATCTACTGGTGCTGGTGGAACTGGCATTATTAACATGTTTAAGGTTAATAGTAATAATCAAATTGAAGTAGGGGCAGCTTTAAATATTGGCAGTTTTGAGTTTACGCCAGATTCTGGGTTAGTATCATTTTTAGATATGCCGGTAACTTCATCTTCGGCTGTCGGCACTCCTCATGGTTATATTTTTAAAACCGATAGTGAAAATATTTTAACTATTTATTCGGAATCGAATGGTAGCGGTGGCATTCAAAATAAAAGAGTGGGAATTAACACATTTTTACCTGGCTCAGCACTAGAAATTCGGGGTGGAGGCTCTACTAGCGCTAGTTCGGCTTTAAATGTTACCAACTCGGGAGCAGTTTCTAGTTTATTTGTTAGAAATGATGGCAATATCGGTATTGGTATTACTAATCCAACTCAAAAATTACATATTAATGGCGTGACGCAATTAGATTCAGTTTCTTTTGGTATTACTCCTGGTGAAGGTCAAACCCTAGCCTTAGCTACGGTTGATTATGTTAATAATAAAGTGAGTAGCGGTGGCGGTTCTAGTTTGTGGACTGAAAATGGTTCCAATATTTATTATAATCTTGGTAATGTGGGAATTGGCCTAACTAATCCTTCTCAAAAATTGGAAATTACAAATAATTTTAAAATACCTACCACCTCTGGTACCACCCAAGGCGTCATTTATCAGGGCAATTCTAGGTTTATTCATTCTCAAGGAACCGGCAATGTCTTTGTTGGTCAAAATGCTGGTAATCTTACTTTAACCGCGTCTAACAATGTAGCTATTGGAACACAAGCTTTACTTGGGAATACTAGTGGTAGCATGAATGTAGCTATTGGAGCAGATGCTCTAGCAAACACCACCTCTGGACCAGCTAATGTGGCCGTAGGCGCTTCTTCTATGGAGCAAAATATTTCTGGCATGATGAATGTGGCTGTTGGTATGGAAGCATTAGAATCAAATACAACTGGCACTGGTAATATTAGTATTGGTTATTGGTCAGGAGCGGCTACTTATACTGCTAACCCCTTAAATCCTTCTAATTCTATTTATATTGGACATTCAACATTAGGTTTGGCGAGTGATGAGGCAAATGCTATTGTGCTTGGTAGTAATAACACTAGTTTAGGTTCAAACTCTGTTTTAATAGGTAATGACTCTACTTTAAAAACAGTTTTAAAAGGCAACGTTGGTATTGGTAATACGGCTCCTAATTATATTCTAGATGTTAATGGAGGTGCTAATTTAAACGCAGTTTCTTTTGGTGTCACCCCTGGTGAAGGTCAAACCCTGGCTTTAGCTACGGTTGATTATGTTAATAATAAAGTTGGTAGCGGAGGTGGCTCCAGTTTATGGACTGAAAACGGTTCTAATATTTTTTATAATCTTGGTAATGTGGGAATTGGAACGAGTGTGCCTGGTAATGCGTTAGAAATAAAACAAGGTTCGGATACTTATAATGGAGGTCTAGCTATTTCAAATAGCGCTGCTTCACAGCGAATTTTTTTATGGGTAGATTCTAATAATGTAAGAAGAATCAGTGCTGGCTCTACTGAATCTTCTGTTATTTCTTTAAATGGCACAGGTACTGGCAACGTTGGTATCGGTGTCACCAATCCTACCAGAAAACTTGCCATTGTAGATCCTGGTGTTGGGTTTGATAGACCTGCCGTTAATTCTTTAGGAATATTTACAAGCAACATAGAGAGAATTAGAGTTCTCGCTAATGGTAATGTTGGGATTGGCACTTCTGCGCCACCATTTTTTGTGGCTATTGATAATTCTGCAGCTAATTTACTTTTAATTGGAAACTCTACAAATGGGGGTATTTTATTTGGCAATAATAATGGCGCAGCAAAGGTAGTGAGTTATAACGGTTCTGGTTACAATGATATGGATATTCGCGCCAATGCAACTTTTGCTAATCAACTTTATTTAACAACCGGTGGTAATATCGGTATTGGCATTACTAATCCTGTCCAAAAATTACATGTTAGCGGTGGGTTGCAATTAGATTCAGTTTCTTTTGGTGTTACTCCTGGTGAAGGTCAAACCCTAGCTTTAGCTACGGTTGATTATGTTAATAACAAGGTAGGTAGTGGTGGTCAGTGGACTACCACAAGTACAAATATTTTTTACAATAGCGGTCATGTCATTATTGGCGCTGAAGATAGTAGCACTAGACTGCATGTAGAAACTGCTGCTGGACCTGTTGCCTTTTTTAAGAGTAATTTATTAGGAGGCACTTATGCTGGTTATATTGGCAACTTACAAACTTTCTCGTTAGAGGAATTTGGTTTATACACTTTACCGCAGTACAGATTGGCCGCCTATGATCAAACAAATGGCTTATATTTATATGGTGGTTTTCAAGATACAGATGTTGGTATTACCATTGATTCTTTAACCGGTAATGTTGGCATAGGAACAACCGCTCCTACTCAAAGAATAGATATTCCATCAGGCAATATGCGTTTTGCAGCTGGCAATTTAATTGTAGGCAATGGTTATGGAATAATAGATAGCAATACCAATAATCAGCGAATATATGTAGATAGCACTAAAGGTGTTATTTTTAATACTGGCTCAGGATCTTCTGATGAGCGTATGCGCATTGATTTATCTGGTAACATCGGCATAGGAATAACAAATCCACTTGTTAAATTAGCTTTTCCAACTGCAACAAAAATAGGGTTTAAAGATGCTTCCTATGAAGGAACTATTGAATTTTACAACAATGCTACAGGAAATATGACCCTACAGACTACATTTGGCACTGGAAATGTTAATATTTTACCAGGATCTTCTGGCAACGTCGGTATAAATACTACTTTGCCTTCAGAAAAGTTAGAGGTAAATGGAAAAATAAAAGTTGGAAACAATACTGTGTCAGGTGAGAATATTACATTTGACGGCAGCACTGCTGCTGGTCTTAGATTACAAAATACAAGTGGTTATATTAGCTTAACACCTTTAAATACTAGCTGGGCCCATATTTATACTGATAGGCCTAGATTTATATTTAATACTGAAGTTCAAATTATTGGAGGAATTTTAAATGCATATAATAACACAGATTTAAGATTAGGAACTGCTTCTGGTGCTGAAAAAATGAGAATAACTACTGGCGGCAACATCGGTATAGGTATTACTAATCCAACAAGTATTTTACATGTTTATGAAGGTACAACTGCGGGCAATAGCTTGGCTCTTTTTAGAGATAACCCAGCAATTTCAAGTTTAGAAATAATTTCTAGGGGCAGTGATATTATGTCTTTAACAGCTGGGACTGGCGATGTTTTGCGCTTAGCATCTAATAACAATGCTAATGGTAATATAGAAATAAAAACGGATGGTAACGTTGGCATTGGCACTACTAATCCCGGTTATCTTTTAGATGTTAATGGCACCATCAATGCTACTTCCGTATTAATTAATGGTTCTCCAATTAGCGGTGGTGGCTCTAGCCTTTGGACTGAAAATGGTTCTGATATTTATTATAACAGCGGCAACGTCGGCATTGGCACCACCGCTCCCGCTGAAAAGTTAGATGTTGAAGGTAATGTAGAAGCTGATGCTTATTACTACTCCTCTGATGTCCGCCTAAAAACAGATATTAAAGCTCTTAACAATAGTTTAGAAAAAATTAAGAGATTAAATCCGGTTTCTTTTGCTTGGAAAAAAGATGGTGTCTTAAGTCAAGGTTTTATTGCCCAGGAAGTAGAATGGGTGTTACCAGAATTAGTTAAAACTAATTCAGAAACAAATTTAAAATCAGTTCAGTATGCTAACTTAACCGCTATTTTAGTAGCTGGCATGAAAGAACAACAAGCGCAAATTGAGAAACTACAAACAGAAGTTAGATCGTTACAACAAAAATTACTTGATTTAGAAAAATAGTTTTTTATGATTAAGTTTTTTAAGAAAAAAAAGCATAATAAAAAAATAACAATAATATCGGTCGGGATAATTTTTTTATTTAGCGTAACTTTAATTGTAATTTTTATTCTTTCTAAAAATAATCTACCAAATCAAGAAATTGAATATTTTGGACAAGAACCAAGCATTAAAGATGTTTCTTTAGATAAACCCCTTATTCCTTTAAACCAAGAAATTAATAATAAGTTGGAATTAAAAGATAATTTATTGGAATTTAAAGAACAAAATTTGAATGATCAGACTTTAGTAGCATTTTTAAATAATAATTTTAGTTTTTATGAATATGACAGTTTAATTGCCTTAAATCCTGCAGATTTTTATCAATCTCGTTCTGGTAGTGCAATTGATTTAGCGGTTTTTATAGCTGATGTTTTGTCTCCTCAAGTGGTGGCAGTCGGGGTTTTGCGTTTTGATTATTATGATAAGAATAAAAATAAGCAAGAACACGCAGTTGCTATCTATCGAGATAAGGATTTGCCTAAGTATATCACTTTAGGTGTGCAAGGAGATGTTGAAATCTATCATCACGGCTGGTCCTTTACAGAATTAATTGCCGCTGAGGAGGTTAGATTAGGAGCAACAATAAATCGTTACGCCTATTTTCCTGAAGGGCTTTTAGATTTAACTGAACCCCAATCTCCTTACGAGTGGCAACTTGTTCGTTAGTCTATTAAATATTTTTGTGTAGTAATAAAAAAATTATGTTTTTTAAAAAAAAATCAATTAATTTGTTAATTGCCATTTTATTTTTAACTATAGCTATTTTGTTTAATAGCTTTTTTAATTTTGAAGATAATATAGCGTCCGCTAGTGTTTCAGTAATTTTTAATAATACCTCTACCGGTAACACTGGCACTATTCAAACTTGGACAGTGCCGGCTACTGGAACTTATAAAATTACCGCTTATGGTGCTATGGGAACAGCAGGCGCATCAGTGGGGGGAAAGGGCGCAAAAATGTCAGGCGATTTTCAATTAACTGCTGGAGAAAAATTAAGAATTTTAGTTGGTCAACAGGGGGATATAACTAGCACTACTTATGGTGGTAGTGGTGGTGGAACTTTTGTGGTAAAAGAAGTTAGCTCTGGTGGTGATTTAATGTATGACGGGCAAAGAGTAGTTCCTTTAATTGTGGCTGGCGGCGGCGGCGGCAAAAGACCAAATTACGGCTCTGGTCATGAATGGCGTATGGATGCAGTAGTTGAAACTAGTGGCGTAGCTTCAGCCGCTGGCACAGCAGGCGGAATTAATGGCAATGGTGGTTCTGGGGCAGCTGATACTAGTTCTGGCGGCGGCGGCGGTGGTTATTACACATCAGGTGGAAATGCAAATAGTACTGGCACTGGCGGACAATCTTTTTTGGCAGGTGGGCAGGGTGGCACTGGTGGTTCTGGTTATGGTCTTGGTGGTTTTGGCGGTGGCGGCGGAAATTCTTATGCGCCTGGCGGCGGTGGCGGTTGGTCTGGCGGTGGTGGTGATACTAGAGTAAATAGAACTAGCGGCGGTGGCGGCTCTTATAATACTGGCACCAATCAAGATAATGCTTCAGGTGTAAGAGAAGGACATGGTGTAGTATTAATAGAATCTATATCAACTGAACCACCAGAGCCATCTATAGTTAATGGTTTAGTAGCTCATTGGACCATGGATCAATCTGATTATGCAGAGGCTACAACCAATTTATTTCAAGGCGTGTCTCATCGTTGGTGGCAAAGAGCAGACACTACTACTAATTATCAAAATCTTTCAAATTATAATATTAGAGTATACGGGACACAAACTGTAGTTGGTACTAATGGTCAATATTATTATCCGGTTTTTAGCGCTACTGGCAATCAATATTATACAGTTAGTCAAAAAGTTAAAGTAAATTCTAAATCTAATACTAGTGATACTAGCTATGTTTATTTAGGGTTAAGACAGGGAAGTAATGGCGATGATATTGGTGAAGGTAGTGGTCGTTTATATATTAAAGATATGGAGGTAGGAAATATTTATGAAATGTATTGGACAGCTCTTTTGCCTTCTGGACAAACTCAAATAACAGTTAGGAATTCAATTGCTTATGACTTAGGTTTAAACGAATCAATTGATATAGAAGTTTTTGAAATGCAACTTGAGCAAAAATCTTATCCTACTCCTTTTGTAGCTAGCACTAGAACAAACAATCTAATGCTAGATACTCATTCTAATCAAGATAGTCCCATGGATGATCGTTTAACATTAAATCATGGCACTATTACTGGCGCTACCTTTACTACTAATAGAAATGGAGAGAGTGATAAAGCTATGAATTTTGGTAGCCGAGATAACAACTATAATATTAACTTTGGCACTAATCAACAACTTAGTATTACAGGTAGCCAGACTATTGCCATGTGGCTTAGACCAACTGATTTAGCGGCTGGCAGGCAAAATCCTTTTATTAAATCTTATGGAGGAGAAGGTGCTATCACTCAAGAAACTGATGGTCGCTTGAAGTATTATTATGGCACCGCTGGTTCTAACGCTAGTCCATATCAAAAAATTGCTATGAATAATGTTTTAAATAATAATGTTTGGTCTCATATAGTTTTAGTGCGGGATTTGTCAGCGATGAAATTAAGATGGTATAAAAACGGAACATTGACAGATGAAATGGATGCTACTTATGCTGCCGCTACCGCCTCTTCTTTAGACTTAGTAATCGGCACGGGTTATGCCGGTAATTACGCTGGTGATATAGATGATGTTAGGGTTTATAATCGAGCTTTATCGGACGTAGAAGTATTAGAACTCTTTAATCTAAATAATACACCCATGTGTAATAGTGATATTTGTCAGATAGCGGGCAATACTGGCTATATTATTAATGCCCACGGAGAGTCATTTAGAGTGACTAATAATTCAAGTAGAGCCTTATTTGTGCCCACTAGAACCGCTACTGAATGGGCTAGATTTAAACTTCATTATCCTAATCATGTATTACTAGAAGCAGCCACCGCATCTTATGCTAGCTGTCCTTTTCCTGATGGGGAAGGCATGTTGCCTCACGGCGAAAGTATGGTCTTTGCTTATGATAAAAAATGTGGTGGTTGTGAGGATATAGTGAGAACTTGTAACCACGGTGTTTTATCAGGTGATAATTCTTACACCCAATCGGTATGCTTTCCTACTATTTGTGGCGATGGTCTTACTTGCGATCGAGATATAGGCTGTATTTTTGATTGTGAAAACGTTAATATTATTTATGATGGAATTAGCTACGGCACTGTTCTTAGTAATAATAAATGTTGGCTAGACAGGGATTTGGGAGCTGATAGACTGCCAGGATCTTTCTCTGACACGAGTGGATTTGGGCACCTTTTTCAATGGGGCAGAGCTTACGATGGTCATCAAGGCAGAATCCAAAGTACATTTGTTTTAGAACAAAGTTCATCTAATAATCCTGGTCATTCTCATTTTATAGTCAGTACAGAGGATTGGCGCAATCCAGAGAATCCTAATTTATGGCAAGGAGTCAGTGGAATTAACAACCCTTGTCCAACTGGTTGGCGTGTTCCTACGGTAGCTGAATTAGAAGTAGAGAGATTGAATTGGAGTCAAAATAATATTTTGGGCGCTTTTAATTCTAATTTAAAATGGGTTTTAGCGGGATATCGAAATAATAGTAATGGTTCTATTGAGAGTTCTAGTGTGGGGCATTATGCTTGGAGCTCTTCAGTTAATGGTCTTAGTAGGTCTAATTATTTAGGTGTAACTGAAAGTAACGCTACCACATCATTAGGAGGTGATAGATCTTTTGGTTTTTCTGTGCGCTGTGTACGAGATAGCCTTACAAATCAGTATTACACTTTGACTTATAATGGTGGCGCCAACGGTGTAATCAATGGTAATGCTAATCAAGTTGTTGTTAAAAATGGCAGCGGGACACCGGTAGAAGTAATTCCTAATACAGGCTATGCTTTTTCCCAGTGGTCTGATGGCTCAACTCAAAATCCTAGAACTGACACTAATGTCACTAGCAATAAATCAGTCACAGCTAATCTTGTTAGCTCTGTTTATATGGGTGACGGCTCTTTAAATACGGTTTCGGGAGGATATAATGATAGCATTTTAGTAAATGGTGAATTAAAAACTAGCAAAGGCTCTCAGAGTCACTTAGACACAGGAAATTGTTATAATATTAATAACTTAGGATTATCAAGTGCTACAAATCATACAGATGTATATTCTGGGTCAACCAAGGGAAGAGTGTATGCGGGTCTAAATACCTATAATTTACTAAGTAATGTTAGTGGCAATAGAGTGGTTACGATTTATCTTTCTGGTGGATCTTATACCGGTTCAAATTATCTATCCGATTTTAAAATTAATTTAAATGGCACTAATTATTTATTAAGTGAAGCAGTCAGCAGTAATTTAATAAAACCGATAGTGTTAATTTTATCCTACAAGGGTGATACTGTTCCCAGATATCCCACGCCTTTAAATCTTTATACGGGAGGGTCAACTGGCAATGCCTCTTTTGCTAATTTAAGAATTACATTTGTTGTACAACCCGGAGTAACACTTAGTAGTTTTGAAGTTTATTCTAATATTGCTTTTAGCACCGCTAACAATGTTGATGGCTGGCAAGCTTATTCTTACGATTATGATACAAATATAATTTCTTTAAATAATTAAAAAATATGAATAAAATTAAACCTATTTTGATTGGCGCTATAGTTCTTTTAATTATTGTTTTAGTGTTAATATTTATATCTAGGCAAATAAAAAAAGATGAGCCGTTGCCAGAAAGAGAGAAGAGCGCTGAAGAAGCCCAGTTAGAATGGCTAAAACAAGAAGCTTTAATGCGTTGGGAAATTAATTGTGCTGAAGAAAACGGCATATGGGTGTCAGAGTACGAGATGTGTTATCAGGATAACATTGCCAGTGAAATGAAAAGCAGTTGTGAGCTAATGAATGGTTCTTGGATTGAAGACTCTTTAATTTATGAGTGCAAGATTAATGATGAAATATTTAAAAAAGGTGAGTGGAGTTTAATTGATTGGGAAAAATATGAAACTTCTAAACAATCTTGTTTAACAAGTAAAGGTGAGTGGCTAGGAGGGGCACAAGAGGCTTGCAGAATTAATGGTGATATTTTTTACTCTAATCAATGGGTGTTGTTAGATGAAATGGAAGGCAGTTGTGTTAAAGAATTTAAAGGCAAATGGTTGGGTGGTGAAAAAATGGAATGCTTACTTGATGGTATAATTTATCCTGGAAATTGGGTGCAAATTATGGATATTAAAAATAGTTGCCTTAGTTATCGCGGAGAATGGCTAGGCGGCAGTGAAAACCTTTGTCGTATAGATGGAGAAATATATTCTAATAAATCTTGGGAATTAATTGAGGAGGCTAGAAATAGTTGCAATCAATATGGGGGGGAGTTTATTGGCGGAGATACTTTTTCTTGTAATATCAATGATGAAATTTTTTATAATCAACAATGGGAAAGAGCCTCGGTCGTGCCTAATATGTCAGCTATGTGCGAGTCTGATGGTGGTATTTGGCTTGAAGAATTTAGAGAGTGTGAAGGACTATCAGTTGATTGGTGTATTAAAGCCGAATCTGTTTTTTCTGAAGTTCGTGGTTTAAGTTTTAATGAATGCGCTTCTGCTTGTCGACATAATCTCGAGGCTGAAATTTGTACTATGCAATGTGTGCCAGTGTGCACCTTAAATCTTAGGTAATTTTTTTGCCGTTATTCTGATAAAATGTTATAATTTATAAAGATGGATTTTTGAGATATTCGATGCATAATCGACAAGGTTTTAAATATATTTTATGGTTGGACAGAAGATTTTAAAAAATTTATTTAAAGGAATATTTCTATTCTTAATTTTTTGTTTACCTATTTTTGTGTCAGCTCAAGCTGACCCCAAAACTATCAGTATTGGCACGCCTGGAGATTCTATTCATATTTTAGGAGGCACTTTATGTTTTCCAAATACAGACCCACAAAATTGTATTACTAATTGGAATAATATTAGTGATTCTTGGTCAAGAAATCTTGATAGTATTTATTACAATATTGGTAATGTTGGTATTGGCACCTCTAATCCCAGCACAGCTCTTCACATTAGCCGAACAGAAGGTTTTCAAACAAATGGCCCAGTAGCGTTTTTAGGATCCCTTTATACTGGCAGTGGCAGCCGTCTTTTGTTAGCAGATAATGCGGGATATGTTTATTCTAGCAGTGTTTATGTCAGTGGCACCAACATTGGTATTGGCACTACTAATCCTCAAACAAAATTACA